>Ga0310690_10002957_pt1 | contig 26514 bp, 18 predicted proteins | sample AusTroGonzalo_MG_2_FD_207661 | JGI IMG/M metagenome (GOLD analysis project Ga0310690, IMG submission 207661) | Bovine rumen microbial communities from tropical cattle in Woodstock, Queensland, Australia - Gonzalo_04 (v2) (version 2) | ecosystem: Host-associated > Mammals > Digestive system >...
GTTCGTCATTAGTAGGTGATCGGGCGTGTAGATAATCGGACCTGGAGCGGTCTCGGTGGTGTCCTTGCGCGGGAAGAGGGCGAACTGCGGCGCTTTCGTCGCCGTGATATCGCTGGTAAAAGCCTCCAAGCTGTCGATGTGGTTCTCCCCACGCACCTGCGTCCATTCGGTATCGAACGAATACACCACCATGTCATACGTACCCGGGTTCACATGCAACGGACCGCCGTACGACTCCACGTACTCCATATATTTCAAAGAACCGCTCAGCGTATCGTAGAAGCATACCACCATATAACTCGGAATTTTTATCTGCGTATGGTTCTCATCCTGAATGTCCACATCTATCTCAATGTCCAAATCCAAATTCAGTTCGAGTCTCAGAACAAGATTAGGCGTCGTGTCATGGTTGTGGTCATAACACAAATCCTTGTACCGGCACGAGGTAAACAGACTCAACACCCCGAAGAGCACCGCTGCTGTCAGAAAAGAGGAATGCTTCATTTGCGGCCTCCTTTCTTCATCGAACCGATGAGCACCTTCAAACTGATCTCTGCCTTCGTCGGGCCAAACCAGTGACGCTTGCGCGTAGACAACCATTCGTAGTGACCCGTTCCGTCATTCGTCGGCCGGTACGTCTTGTATTCGCCGCCCTGGTAACCGACACCGATCGTAAAATCCACACACAGACGATGAGCTACCGGCAACGAGTATCCATACTCCACTCCTCCGCCAAAACCGAACTTGGTCGCCTGGTAACCGATACCGCCCAGTTCCACATCATAGGTCAAGCCGGAACCGTAGATGCCTACATGATGACCGGTAAAAGGCTGTTCCTCCGCCGCTTTGCCAAAATAATAGCGAAAGGTCAGATAACCTCCGTATCCCTGCCAGCACAAGTTCCGCTTATCCGACCGGATCCAGTTACCGAACCAGTCCGCGCCGATCGTGAAGTTCATCGGCAACCAAACCTCAACACCTATATTGGGAACCAGCAGCACATCGTAAAGCATGTTGGTACGCACTACCATGAACGCATTCTCGTTCTGCACACCCGCAGAATTGGTACTCCGCGCATGAACCGCAGGACATATAAAAAGCAACACCAACAGGCACAGCATTCCTACCGTACCGACCACATTGTGCCTCGGGGATTCACCGTTTTTTTGGTCATCCCGCGCTCCGCATGGTATCCTCTTTATAATATTTGTCATGGAATGTTCTATTCTTCCTCGCATCAAAATGAGCGTGCAAAGGTACGAAAAAAAATTCATATACGCAAGCTTCTATAAAAGATTTTTTCATTTTAGCGTACAATGCCACACTCCTCTGGAAATATGCAGCATTTCCGAATGTTCTATTTTGACTTTTTCATAAGGCAAATTACATATGTCCTCCGAAACGCCCCAAAAACGCTCAAAAAATTACCAATTAATCATTAAAAAATTGTAAAAAAAAAGAATTTTGGTTAGGTCGTTCTCGGGTCTTCGTTGGGACTTTCTCGGGACGTGATCCCGTGATGGTCCCGTTCAGACCAGGTAATGACCAGGTAAGAGGGAAGAGGTAAGAGATAGGAGGTAAGAGATAAGAGGTAAAAAGGAAGAATTGAAAGGGATCGAGCGGATGGTTCGTCCAAAAAGATCAAAAATGACACAAAATCACAAAAAAGTGTGAATTTATTTGCATATATGAATAAAAAGCAGTATCTTTGCAGCGAAAATCACAAAATAGTGTGAGAAATATATTTTTGATTTCAAATTTCAAGTTGCAAATTTTATGGTTCTTGGAATATATATTAAAGGTATCTATGCCGGAGAAACTGGTAAAATGGTATTTCGAGGGATATGACTATCGTCGCAAGACATTATCATTTAAATCCAAAATTTGAAATTTGAAACTTGAAATTTGAAATTTGAAATGAATAATATCGGACAAATAATAAAGGCGCGTCGCAAGGAACTGGGTCTGACGCAGAACACATTGGCGCTATTGTCGCAAGTGGGTATCAACACGATTGTGTCGATTGAGCGCGGCTCGAAGTCTCCGTCCATCGAGACGCTGACGAAGGTGGCAGATGTGCTGGGAATGGAATTGCATTTAGAAATCAAATAGGTTATAAACTATCAAATATGAAGATTTTCAAAAAAAATGGCGTGAAATTTGCTCACGTCATTTTTTTTTTGTATCTTTGCGCCCGATTTAGTGTATAGAGGGGTTACGGGGGTTGAAGATTGAAGATTGAAAATTGAAGATTGAAAATTGAAGATTGAAGATTGAAGATTGAAAATTGAAGATTGAAGATTGAAAATTGATAAAGTATGTTAAAGAATTTCGTAGGATTTGATCTGGTTCACCAGATGTACAGCAAGAAGCACAACAAACGCTTCGATCCGAACAAGGCATTGAAGAAAGGGTTGAAGTTCCTGGTTGTAGCTGCTGTCTTTTTCACGTTATGGTTCCTGCCGTCGGACGTCTTCGGGATGGAAGGTCTGACGCAGGTGCAACAGCGTATCATCGCTATTTTTGCGTACGCGACGCTGATGTGGGTGATGGAGTTGATACCGTCATGGGCAACGTCCGTCAGCATCATGGGTTTGCTGCTGCTGCTCACCTCCGATTCGGGTGTCAAATGGATTTGTAACCCTGCCGAAGTGGGATCGCTGCTGAGTTACAAGCAGATCATGGCATCGTTTGCGGATCCGGTGATCATGCTGTTCATCGGCGGATTCATTTTGGCGATTGCGACGACGAAGTCCGGCTTGGATGTGCACTTGGCGAAAGTGCTGCTGACGCCATTCGGCAAGAAGAGCGAGAATATCCTGTTGGGTTTTATGCTGGTTACGGCGCTGTTCTCGATGTTCATCAGTAACACGGCTACGACGGCGATGATGCTGACGTTCCTGGCTCCGGTGTTCAAGCAATTGCCGGAAGCGGGCAAGGGTCGTATTGCGATGGCGCTGAGTATTCCTGTAGCGGCTAACCTGGGAGGCTTGGGTACACCTATCGGTACGCCTCCTAACACGATCGCGTTGAAGTACCTGAACGACCCCGAGGGGCTGAACATGGGTATCGGTTTCGGCCAATGGATGCTGTTCATGGTGCCATTAGTGATCGTGCTGATCTTTATTGCTTGGTGGGTGCTCAAGACGCTGTTCCCGTTCACGCAGAAGACGGTAGAGCTCAAGATCGACGGCGAGATGAAGCGCGAAAAGAACACCTATATCATCATCGCTACGCTGATCGTGACTATCCTGCTATGGATGCTGGATACGTTCACGGGCATCAACACCTATACGGTGGCGTTCATCCCGTTTGTGATCTTCACGCTGTTCGGTATCATCACGCGTTATGACCTGGAGGAGATCAACTGGTCGGTGCTGTGGATGGTAGCCGGCGGTTTTGCATTAGGATATGCGATGAACGGTTCGGGTTTGGCGGCGCTGGTAGTGAAGTCTATCCCGTTCGGTAATTTCTCTCCGGTGCTGATCGTGCTGCTGTCGGGTCTGCTGTGTTACGGACTATCGAACCTCATCTCGCACTCGGCTACGGCAGCCTTGCTGATGCCGATCCTCGTGGTCGTTTGTACGGCGATGGGCGGTACGCTGGATGCTATCGGAGGTACATCGACCGTTCTCATCGGTGTCGCTATCGCGTCGAGCAGTGCGATGTTGCTGCCGATCTCTACCCCACCCAATGCGTTGGCATACGCGACGAACCTGATTCAGCAGAAAGATATGATCAAGGTCGGCGCTATCGTGGGTATCATCAGTATGGTGCTGGGTTATCTCGTGCTGTTTGGAGCGAGCGCGATGCACATAATTTAATTAAAAATTAATAATTAAAAATTAAAATTGAGAGGTTACAGGTTACGGGTTACGGGTTACAGGAAATTGAAAATTGAAGATTGAAAATTAAAATTGAGAGGTTACAGGTTACGGGTTACGGGTTACAGGATTGAATTATGGTACATGATTTATATATTTTAATGCTTACGGCGGGCGTGGTGAGTCTGCTGTTCAAATGGCTGAAACAGCCTGTTGTTTTGGGCTACATCGTAGCCGGAGTGTTGGTAGGTCCGAACTTGGCGGGCGAGAACTTAGTAAACCCCGAGAACGTGAAGGCATGGGGTGAGATCGGTGTGCTGTTCGTGCTGTTCTGCATCGGTCTGGAGTTCCGATTGAAGAAGATGTTCGAGAGCGGCAAGACGGCGTTTGTCGGTGTAGCGACGATCGTGGTAGGTATGCTGCTGTTAGGCTACGGCGTGGGTCGGTTTGCCGAGTTGGACAACATGAACTCGATGTTCCTGGCAGCGATGCTGTGTATGTCGAGTACGACCATTGTGATGAAGGCCGTGGATGAAGCCGGATGGGGCAAAGAACGGTTCGTACAAGGGGCGACGAGTATCTTGATTTTAGAAGATATCATCGCCGTGGTGCTGATGGTGCTGCTATCCAATATCGCTACGAGCAGCAGTTTTGATGTGGTGGTGATGCTCAAGACGATCGGCGTATTAGCAATCACGCTGGCGGTATGGTTTATAGTAGGTATCTTGGTAATCCCGACTATCATCCGCAAGGCACGCACTTACCTGAACGACGAGACGCTGATCATCCTGGCGTTAGGTCTGTGTATGGGTATGGTGCTGACGGCAGAGCAAGCAGGATTCAGCAGTGCATTAGGTGCGTTCGTGATGGGTATGGTGCTGGCAGAGACATTGGAGTCGCACCGCATCGAGAAACTGATGACGCCGCTGAAAAACGTGTTTGCTGCGATCTTCTTCGTGTCGGTAGGTATGATGATCAATCCTCCGTCGCTGGTAGAGTACTGGGCACCGATCCTGCTGGTATCCGTGGTGGTGATTGTAGGTATGATCGTGTTCGGTACGCTCGGTTGCTGGTGGGGCGGTGAGACGCTCAAAGACTCGATGATGACGGGCTTCTCTTTCGTGCAGATCGGTGAGTTCTCGTTCATCATTGCTACCTTGGGCAACAAACTCGGAGTCATCGATCCGGCGATCTATCCGATCATCGTAGCCGCATCGGTGGTGACGACCTTCCTCACACCGTATATCATGAAGACGAGTGTTCCGTGCTATAATTTCCTCTATAATCATGCTTCGCCGCGTGTAAAGAGCAAGATCGACAAACGCGAAGAGCAAGTAGCACAGCTGGAGCAGAAGCCGGAGAAGGGTACGTCGGAGTCGCGGATGGAGAAGCATCAGCAGAAGATGAACAAAGCCCTAAAGCACACGTTCGTTACCAAACGACTCGTGAACCTGTTCATCACCAATATGACGGAGAATGATAAGAAGGATAAGAGGTAAAAGGTAAGAGGTAAGAGGTAAGAGTTATGAAAAAGATATATTTTTTGATGGTAGCGGTGGTGCTGGGAGTGGCAACCGCGAGCGCGCAGAGTGATCCTCTGGCAAACGGTTTGGCAGCAGTAGCCGAAGTAGCAGGTGAAGTGAAAGCTCCGGCGGGAGACAGCATTGCTAATGCCAAAGGGGTTACAGGTGACGGGTTACAGGTTACGGGGGACGGAACACAGGTTACGGGTGACGGGTTACAGGTTACGGGTGACGGGTTACAGGTTACGGGTAAAGAGGTGCCGTTGTGGAAGCAGAAACTCTACTTCGGGTACAACTTCGACATCTATTACCACCATGACTCACGTTCCGACCGCAAGGAGAACGGCTGGTCGATTGCGTTGAGTCCGGAGGTAGGTTGGAAACTGAAAGAACGCATCTATTTAGGCTTGCGTCTGAGCGGCAGTTATGCCAACACGACGACGACGTACAGCATGAACTTACTGGACACTGCGTACAACAGCAATTTGCGTGTTCACCACGGTACATGGGAAGTAGCGCCCTATATGCGTTACCGTTTGAAGACGCTCTTCGACGGCAAGGTAGGTATCTGGATAGAAAGCCGTGTGTTCACCGGAATGGAGTTCCCGCGTGTGTCGGCAGGTGAAGTGAAGGGCACGGACTACGACGGTTTGCGGTATAGCGTCAACTACGGTTTACAAGTTTCGCCGGTGATCACGTACCAGTTCAGCAAGAAGAAAAGTTTCCAGGTCTTCTTCTCGATCCTGAGCCTCGGCTATAGCGGCACGAGCTTCTTCTATCAGGATCCGGAGACAGGAGCACGCCATACGGAGCACACGCAAGACGTGATCGTCTTCTCCGGCAAGCTGAGTAACTTGCTCGCGAACCAGTTCACTCCCGGTCTGTACGGTCTGAAATTCGGTGTGCAGAGGAGCTTTTGACAATTGATAATTGATAATTGACAATTGAAAATTGAAGATTGAAAATTGAAGATTGAAGATTGAAGATTGAAGATTGACTAAACGAAGTCTGTTATGGAAGATACCGCTTGCGCTGGTAGGTGCAGTGTCGGGTGTGGCAGTACTACTGCTGGTAGCAGTAGGCTGCGTGCTGTATGTGGATCCCGTCCGTGAGGCGGTAATCCACAAAGGTGTCGCTATCGCCAACGAACAGACGGAATGGGACATCGACTTGGGCGGTATCTATCTATCGCCATTTCATCATTCGCCGCTGGTGCTCTACCGCGCGTACAAAGGCGAAGAGGATCTGCCCGTAGAGGTACGGATAGACAGCCTGTTCGTCGGTCATCGCGGACAAGATACCTTGGTCTATGTCCATGCCTTGCGCCTGCGGGCAACGGCGTTGACGGGGATACAGGTTACAGGTTACGGGTTACAGGTTACAGGTTACGGGTTACAGAATTTTACGGAGATTCCGATTGCGGTGGATGAACTGCAATTGGCATCTACTGCTTTTCATTCGGGCGATTTGATCGGATCGGTAGGTGTGGATGCGGTCGTAGGTGAGTTGGCGTTGACGAGTCCGGCGCTGGTGATTGCGAAAGGGCAGTACCCGCTGCATGGCTTGCGTCTGAGCGATGTCGATGTGACGATAGATCTGCGGGAGACACCTCCGGACACAACGGCGCAGGACACTACTCCACTCCTCTTGGCGTTCGAAGTGCCTGACGGCGACTTGCGCAATATCCGCTTTGCCCTTACTCCCATGGGCATGGAGATCCGTACCGCTCGTCTGGCGACGGACGCGACGATAGACGTAGGCGGAAACCTCTACGACGCACGGCGGATCGATATAGGTGATCTGACGTTCTCGCTGGGCGATCTGCGTATTCCTGCAGACACCATCTACGGCAACGCTTCCGTCAATTTAGCGACGAACCTCATCACGAGTCAAGGGCTGCATGTGCGTTCGGACGAGATAGGTGCACAAGCGTCACTCAGCGCGACGGCGATGAACCTGCAGACGATGCGGGTAGAGGTAGCCGGCGAAGCAGAGTACCACGGCAGTCAAGTGCGTCTGCGCGGTTTCTACGACATCGACGACGAGGCATACGACGCGCATGTGGATGTGGAGCGTGTGGATCTGAGTGCGTTCATGCCCGATCAGCCGCATCTCGTGGTGGCAGGCAGTGTCGATGCGCGCGGCAAAGGGATTGATCCGAACTCCAAAAAGATGCAAGCGGATGTACATGTAGCGCTCACGGATGCGGTGTATGAACAGATTGATGTGTCCGGCATGGTGTTGGATGCAGGTTTGGCTGACCGGACAGTTGCCGGTACGCTGCATCTGCCGGTGCATATGTCCGACAGCGGCTTGCAGGTGCAGGCACAGACGGAGCATCGGTTCCGCGTGGCGCAGTTCATGAAGCCGAAAGACATGACGGTGGACTACCATACGGAGTTGACACGCGTGCGGGCACATGTGGCAGGCGAGGACTTTGCCATCGACCGTCTGCAGGTGGATTTTGCGACCGACAGCACGACTGCGTTGGCGGTGACGACCCGTGGTCTGGACGTGAGCGCACACACTCCTATGCATGTACTGAAACTGGTAGATGATTTGCAACCCTTATTGCAGGCTGTAGGCGATTCGGCGGTGCTGCAACCGATTACTTCGCTCTCCGACCTGACGATGTTAGACACGCTCCGGCGTCTGGTGCCGGATATGGATGTGAAGGTGGCATTGACGCACGGCAGTCCTGCGCAAGCGATGTTAGATCGCATGGGCTTGGATATAGAGCAAGTGGAACTGTCGGTTACATCCGATGCACAGCAAACGGATCTCTCGCTATTCGCGGCGATACCGTATATCGAGCATCCCGAGGATAGTACCGCGCTGCGACTGCCTCCCGCTGACGCTTCGGTGAACGTGCAGATGACGGAAGGCAAGACGACAGTAGGCGTTGCCGCCAACACGTACGTGACAGACGGTGCTATGAGTTTCCGTGACCTGTGTACGGACGCTTCGCTCCGCATCGATTTGGCGCGTGAAGGCGAGGCGCTGCATGGTGACGGCCGCTTGATGCTGGACAGTATCACCTACGGCGGTATGGACTTAGGCAGCCACTCGGTGGGTATTCAGATTGCGCCCTCGGAGACGTATGCACATGCCATTCGTGCGGATGTCCAGTTGGACGATATACCGTTAGAGATTGCGGAGACCTTTGTGGATTTGCCGGATATAGCCATGCATGGTGCGGTACGTGCGACCGCATCGGTAGATGGTCTGCCCGGCAAAGCGGATATATCCGCCGAGGTATATCCTCTCGGAATAGCTGCTCAATACAAGCCGTATGAGGTGGGGATTAGCCTGGGCAGCACCCCTATTGTGATGAACCACAACCATGTCGATCTGAACGGTCTGCCTATCTATGGCGCCGACAGTACGTTCATCTCCCTCACGGGTGGTTTGGATCTGGATAGCATGTACATGGATATCCGCATCGAAGCGGACAGTTTTGCGCCCGTCAAGCTGCCCAAAGGCGGTCCGATACCCGTCTATGGCGAGTTGGCAACGGATATACACGGTCGTGTGAGCGGTCCGCTGGACAGCATCGTGGCGGATGTGGATGTGACGCTGCTGCCTGTGACGGATATCACCTATCCGATCAGCAAGAAGAACCTGGCGCAAGTCAAACCCTACGGTACGGTCAGCATTCATTACGGCACGGCAAACGGTGATTTGTCGCTCGGCGGACAGATCAACGTCGATGACGGTTTTGTCCGTTACTCGCCCAAGGCCTACCCCATCATGCCATTCCATGTCGATTCGGGCAGTCATGTGGCATTCAACGGCCCTGTCGGCCAGACGCTGATCAGTGTGTCGGCATCGCAGCAAGTGAAAGCAGATGTGGAGTCGGAGGGTGAAGAAACGCGTCGTGTCGATTTTACAACGGGTGTGCGGGTGCACGGCGTAGTGGATTCGATCGGACTGAACAGTATCGGTTTCTTCCTCGAGGCTCCGGAGGATGAGGAGATCACACGTGAGCTGGAGTCTGTGGATGAGGAGACGCGTGAAGGTTTGGCGGCGACGCTGCTGGCTACGGGTATGTACGTAGGCGAGAGTAACGCAGCGGCACAACGTGACGGCTACGCCCTTTCGTCCATCATCAACAGCCGTATCAACGCGGCGCTGGCGAACTCGAAAGTGGGTAAGTTCGTCGATATCGATTTCAGTAGCGGTCAGAGCAATCACGCTTCCGGCACAAGCAATGATATGAACATATCCGTCAGCAAATCGTTCTTCAAAGACCGGCTGCGTCTGACCGTTGGTTCTACCCTTTCGGATAACCCCGAAGTCAACGATGCCAAAGGTATGTTCACGAATTTCACAGCGGATTACAAGCTGACCAAAACCGGCGATGTCGTCCTGCGGCTCTATTCGCAACGCGACTATAACAACGTCCTTGAAGGCGAGTTATACAAGTCCGGTTTGGCGGTATTGACCACTAAGGAATGGCGTCGTAAGGAGCTATTCCGGAGCGATAGCATCACCCGTACCTACGGTATCTCTGCCGATGCAGGCGTAGCGTACCGCTCGAACAACAGTATCGGTCCGGATGTGACCCTCAAATCGACCGTTAAGAACCTGCTTGGCAAAGGCGAGGCGTTCACGCTCAAAGGCAACGGCGCGTATTACTGGGCGTTGCGCGGCAGGCATCCGGGTGATCCGAAGAAGACCGACACCTATAAACTCGGCGCTACGGCGTCGCTGGTTTTCCCGTACCTGCATTGGACGGGCGACGACAATCCGAAAGGAGACACACGCTATATGCTCGGCTACCAATACGAGAACATAGCCGGCGGATACGGTGTGCATAAGTTGTTCGGTTCGTTCACCTATTTTATTCAGTCGCCCAACAACTCGTATATCACGCACGCTTTTACACCGTTCTCGTTGTCGGTAGTGCTGATGAAAGCGGAGACGGACAGCCTGATGGACAAAGCGGCGGAGTTCCCGCAACTGATCAAAGTGATCGCAGGCGATGAGTTCGTGCCGTCTATCCGATATAACTTCATTTACGACAACTACCGCTCCAAACGGGCGGTGAACACGTTCCTTGACCTGGGCATCAAGGAGTCCGGCAACATCATCAACGGGCTCTATTGTCTCTTCGGCAAGAAATGGAACGACAAAGATAAACCGCTGGGTAGTATCACGTTCCATCAGTTCATCAAGCTCTCGGCGGAGCTGCGCAACAAGTTCAACTTCACTGACAAAATCTGTGTCGCTACCCGTCTGTATGCGGGCACGAATATACCGCTCGGCAACTCACATTTCACGCCCCTGTCTGAGGCGTTCTATACCGGCGGTCCGAACAGTTTGCGTGCGGCATCGCCCTATGCGTACGGTCCGGGTAATTTCTACTCGGCGAAGTACAACCAGAGTTTCTTCCATTCCGGCGATATCAAGCTGGAGGCGAACTTCGAGTTCCGTTTCCCTATCGTGTGGAAGCTCTATGGCGCCACGTTCCTGGATGCAGGCAACGTATGGACATGGCACTCGATAACAGACTTATTCAAAGCCGCCGGTATCGAGGACTATATCACGAAATTGGAGATACCCGAGGCGCTGCATGACGGTATCCTCAACAATCCCGATTTCGCCAAACAGATTGCGCTCGGTACGGGTGCGGGTCTGCGTCTGGATATAGACGGTCTGGTCGTTCGTCTCGATATCGGTGTGGGTATCCACGCGCCGTATCAGACCTTCCGCTACGACAAGGAAGGCAAACCCGATAAGAGTCAACCGATCACAACCTATTTCAATATTCCGTCCGCCCTTGATGCTATACGCGTCAACTTCGGTATCGGCTATCCGTTCTAATAAAAAATGCTCTTAAGAGCGTTTTTTTTTGCATATTCAAAAAAAATTTCGTAACTTTGCGCAGTTTTTGGTATTGTATGAAAATCGCATTTACAACAGAGTTACCGAGAGAAGGGTTTAGGCGTCTCGCAGAGCGAGGCTTATTGGAGATTGAAAATTGGAAATTGAAGATTGAAGATTTATCCCCCAAAGAACTGCAGGCAACAGACGTGCTGGTGAGTACGTTTGATTATAAAGTGTCGCGGCAGTTGATCGAGTCGATGCCGCAGCTGAAGCTGATCGCTAATTTCGGTGCGGGCTACAACAACATTGACCTCGAGGCGTGCAAGGAAAGAGGCATACGCGTGACGAACACGCCGCAACCGGTGATTGAGCCGACCGCAGAATTGGCTTTCGCGCTGATGATTGATGTAGCCCGGCGGGTGAGTGAGTTTGACCGAACGATGAGGGGTTACGGGTTACAGGTTACGGGTGAAGGGATTCAATTCGGTGTGATGAAGAACCTTAGTCACTCGCTCTATGGCAAGACGCTCGGTATTATCGGGATGGGTCGTATCGGGCGAGCATTGGCACGCAGAGCCGTAGCGTCAGGAATGCAGATTATTTATCACAACCGGCAGCGTTTATCCGAGGACATCGAGCAAACGTATGGTGCACGGTATGTGGATTTTCAGACCCTGCTGCAAGACAGCGATTTTGTTAGTCTGAACCTACCCTACACGCCCGAGGTACACCATCTGATCGGCAAACCGGAATTAGGGATGATGAAACGCAGTGCGTACCTTATTAATACTGCGCGCGGCGCGCACGTACACGAGCAAGCGTTGGTGGAGGCACTCCAAAGCGGAATTATTGCCGGTGCAGCACTCGATGTGTATGAGTTCGAGCCGCAGATCAGCGAGACACTGCTGACGCTGCCGAATGTGGTGCTCTCGCCGCACACCGGTACCGGTACATGGGAAGGACGAATCGCTATGTGCGAAAACGTGACGGACAATATCATATCATTTATCGAAGGCCGAATAAACGAAATGGATATTGTTATTTGAGATTGAAAATTGAAGATTGAAAATTGAAGAATTATGGATATAGTTGAACGGTTTTTGAAGTATGTGTCGTTCGAGACGACGAGTGACGAGAACAGCAACACAGTGCCATCGACAAGGGGGCAGATGGAGTTTGCGCAGTATCTGGCACAGGAGTTGAAGACTATCGGTCTGACCGAAGTGACGCTTGATGAGAACGGGTATATCATGGCGACGCTGCCGGCGAGTGAGGGGTTACAGGTTACGGGTGACAGGTTACCGGTGATCGGGTTTATTGCGCATATGGATACATCGCCTGACGCGAGCGGCAAGGACGTGAAGACCAGTATCGTGAAGGCGGAAGAGCGCGATTATATCGATCAGCGGTATAAGGGTCAGGATGTGATCGTGACGGACACCACCACATTATTAGGCGCAGACGACAAAGCCGGTATCGCGGAGATCGTGACGGCCATGGAATACCTGATTCAACACCCCGAGATTCAGCACGGCAAAGTACGTGTCGGTTTTACGCCTGACGAAGAGATCGGGCGTGGTGCGGATCATTTTGACGTGGCAGCCTTCGGAGCGGATTTTGCCTACACGATGGACGGCGGTGCAATCGGTGAGTTGGAGTTTGAGAACTTCAATGCAGCAGCCTGCAAGATACGTATTCACGGTCTGAACGTACACCCGGGCACTGCGTACCATAAAATGCGCAACTCCATGCTCATCGCCAATGAGCTGATTGCGATGTTACCGCAACACCAGACACCTGCCCACACGCATGGTTACGAGGGTTTTTATCACCTGATCGGTATCAGCGGCACGGTGGAAGAGACGACGCTCAGCTATATCATCCGCGACCATGATCGCACACGGTTTGAGCAACGCAAGCAATCCATACAAGATGTCGTGCAACAGCTGAACGAAGAACTCGGAGCAGGCACGGTAGAGATCGAGTTGCGCGATCAGTACTACAACATGCGGGAGAAGATAGAACCCGTGATGCACATCATCGACATGGCGAAGAACGCCATGGAAGCAGTTGGCGTGAAGCCTGTCGTCAAACCGATACGCGGCGGTACGGATGGTGCCCGGCTGAGTTTTGAAGGCCTACCCTGCCCGAATATATTCGCAGGCGGAGAGAACTTCCACAGCCGGTATGAGTACCTGCCTATCCCGAGTCTAAAGGCTGCCATGAATGTCATCCTTGAAATCGTGAAATTGAAAATTGAAAATTGAAGAATGAAGATTTAAAAATTTATACTATGTTAAAAACAACACCGTTTACAGACATCCATATTGCGTTAGGCGCAAAGATGGCAGAGTTTGCAGGCTTTAACATGCCTATTCAGTACCCGACGGGTATCAACCAAGAGCATATGATCGTCCGTGAGGGCGTGGGAGTGTTCGATGTGAGCCATATGGGCGAGTTTTGGGTAAAAGGAGAGAAAGCATTGGACTTCTTGCAGTACATCACGACCAATGACCTGAGTGTCATTCCCGCAGGCAAAGCACAATACACCTGTATGCCGAACGGCAAAGGCGGTATCGTCGATGACCTGATCATTTACAAGTACTCCACGACGAAGTACCTGATGGTGGTCAATGCCGGCAATATCGACAAAGACTGGGCGTGGGTAAACCATATTTTAGATTTAAAATTTAAGAATGAAGATTTGAGACTTGAGAACGCGAGCGAGCGGTACGGTCAGTTAGCGGTTCAAGGTCCGAAAGCAGTGGAGTTGCTGCAACTGCTGACCGATGCGGATTTGAAGTCTATTGATTACTACGCGTTCCGCGAATGGAGTTTCGCAGGCGTGCCGGGCGTAATTCTCAGCAATACAGGCTACACAGGTGCAGGTGGTTTCGAACTCTATTTCCCCGCCGACAAAGGCAAACAGATCTGGGATGCACTGTTCGAAGTAGGCAAGCCGTTCGGTTTGGCACCGATCGGTTTGGGTGCACGCGACAGCTTGCGCTTGGAGAAATGGTACTGCCTGTACGGCCATGATATAGATGACACGACTTCTCCGTTAGAGGCCGGTCTGGGATGGATCACGAAATTGGACGCCAAGGACTTCATTGACCGCGATTTCCTCAAGCAGCAAAAAGCGGAAGGCGTGAAACGTAAGCTGGTGCATTTTGAGTGCCAGGAGCGCGCGATTCCACGTAACGGATATGAGATCTGCAACGAAGCCGGCGAGACGATCGGTAACGTAACGTCCGGAATTATGCTGCCGAACACGAAAGTGGGTATCGGTATGGGTTACGTGAAAACCGAATACGCCAAGAAAGGCGAGATCATCTATGTGAAAATCCGCGAGAAACTGATTCCGGCAAAGCAGGTATAAAGGTTACGGGTTACAGGTTACGGGTTATGGGAAAGAACGTTGCATTGGTATTGGGATCCGGTGGCGCAAGAGGATTAGCACATATAGGTGCTATTGAGGCGCTGGAAGAACGGGGTTATACGATCACCAGTATAGCTGGTTGCTCGATGGGTTCTATCATCGCAGGTATGTACGCCGCAGGGCAACTGCAAGAAGCCAAGGAATGGTTTCTGCAAGTCGATAAGCAGCTCATCCTTCGTATGATGGACATCAACCTGATGAGCGGTAACTCGCTGGTCAAAGGCGAACGTATCATTGAGGAACTGGAGAAAGTGGTGCCGGATCGCCCGATCGAGCAACTCAATTTCCCCTGCACCATTATCGCCTCTGACGTAGTGAACACCGAAGAAGTGGTATTCCGTAGCGGCAGCCTGTTTGAAGCCGTACGCGCGTCTATTAGTATTCCACTGTTCTTCAAACCGGTTCAAATGGGAGAGAAACTGCTCATTGACGGCGGAATCCTGAGTCCTCTGCCGCTACATGCCATTGAGCGAACGGAAGGCGATATTCTGGTAGGCATGGACATCAGCGGCAAGGATCGCATGTCGCTGGATGTGAAGATTCCCGAACCCATAGACGTAGAAGGAACGATCGCCGAATTGACCAAACGAGGAGTACCTGTACCCAGATCGTGGAAGATCCAGTTACGCCAATTAGGCAGACGCGTGGATCAGATACGTGTTGCCCGCGCGAAGGATCTCGGACGCAATGTCAGTTTCGTTAGTCTGCTGGACAGAATGAGCGATATGCAGATCCAACAGAACACACTTTTGGAATGCCGCCTTACCCCACCCGACGTGCACGCTGTGATGCGGCAGTACGCGTATAACACCTTTGATTTTGACAAAGCGGAGGAGATCATCAGCGAAGGCAAACGGATCATGAACGAAGCGTTGGAGCAGTACGAGGCAAAGAACAGCCAATGAAAGACAGACGAGAATTTATCATCCGCAAGGCAATGGAGCTCTATGCCTTGAAAGGGTTTCAAAACGTGACCATCACCGATCTGCAGATTGCACTGGATATCGGTAGGGGTTCGTTGTACTACTATTTCAAGGATCAGGATGAACTGTTCGTCACCTGCATGGAGCGCTATTTCCTGGAGCCCAAACAGCGGGCATTGAGCAGCGTGCCGGACAACACCGGTATCGACCGGATGATTGAAGCGATGAAGAGTTACTTGCAGAGCCTCAAAGAAGCATTGGATACCTTTGATGTCAAAACCATCAACACCGCCAATGTGAATGATCTGATGTTCAACGCTTATTGCCGTTTCCCTATGCTCCACCGCAAAGCCCAACGTCTGGCACTCAAAGAACTGGAGCTTTGGCGCAAAGCCATTTACAACGACCAGCGAGCAGGATTAATACGCCGGGATATAGACAATGAGCAAGTCGCCATTATGTTCACACACGTCAAAAAAACCTACGACAACGGCTTGGCACAAACGCAAATGGACTTTTCGATTTTGAATAAAACGTATTCAGAATTGCATAATTTACTAAAAAAATAAAAAAAAATAACATTTTCGAACGGATATTCGAAAAATAATTCGTACCTTTGCACCAGATTTTGAAATACGAATAATTATGGCGACAAAACATTATCTGTCATATTTGCAGGAGACGATGCACTCCAAGTGGAATAATTTGGCATTGAAAGACTTGGATGGTGCACACCAATATACTTACGCAGAGTTGGCGTCCGAGATAGAAAAATTGCACGTTACATGGCGTTTGTTGGGTATCAAAGAGGGCGACAAGATTGCACTCTGCGGTCGTAACTGTGCCAATTGGGGCGTGCTGTTCCTGGCGATAGAGACCTACAAAGCAGTCGTTGTAAGTATCTTGCCGGACTTCACGGCAGAGGGTATTTACTCGCTTGTTGACCACTCAGAGGCCGTTTTGCTATATGTTGGTCCGAACGTAAGCAAGAAGGTCGACGCTACCCTGATGAAGGGACTCAAAGCGACCATCTTCATGGACGAGATGACAATCATTGAGGCAGATGACAAGATCCGCAAACTATACGCAGGCGCTGATGAGGCGTTCAAGAAAGCATATCCTAACGGCGTAAAACTGAGCGATGTACACTATCCTGTGGATAATATGGACGAATTGGCGGTGCTCAACTATACTTCCGGTTCTACCGGAAACCCGAAAGGCGTAATGCTGACGCACTTGAACTTGAGCGGTAACGTAGAGTTCGCATGTCAACGTATTCCGCATAAACCGGGCGACAAAGTATTATCGATGCTGCCGATTGCACACATGTTCGGTCTGATGTTCGAGTTCCTGTATCAGGTTTGTGATGGCGCAGAGGTCTATTTCTTGACTCAGCCTCCTACTCCTACGGTGCTGATGAAAGCGTTCGCACAAGTGAAGCCGTTTATGATTCTGACCGTACCTTTGGTGATTGAGAAGATCATCAAGAAAGGTGTGCTGCCGAAGATCAGCAGTCCTGCCGCACGTATCATGTGGAAGACACCGATCCTCAAAAGAGTCATTCGCGGCAAGGTAAAAGAGGGTCTGGACAAGACCTTCGGCGGTCAGTTGCGTTACCTCATCATCGGCGGTGCGGCACTCAACGGCGAAGTAGAACAAGTGCTGCACGACATCAAGTTCCAGTACTGCGTAGGATACGGTATGACCGAATGCGGTCCGCTGATCAGTTACGAAGACTGGTGGGCATATGCATTCCACAGTTGCGGAAAAGGATTGCAGCAATGTCATGTACGCATTGACTCGGAAGACCCGACGAGCAAAGACGGCGAGATCCAGGTAAAGGGTATCAACGTCATGAAGGGTTATTACAAGAACGAGGAGGCGACCAAAGCTGCGTTCACCGAGGACGGCTGGATGAGAACGGGAGACCTTGGCGTGCTCGACAAAGCAGGAAATATCTATATCCACGGACGCTCGAAGAATATGATCCTGGGCGCAAGCGGGCAGAATATCTACCCGGAAGAGCTGGAGGACAAACTGAACTCGATGCCTTGCGTAATGGAATCGATTGTTGTCGATCGCGACCATAAATTAGTTGCACTCGTCTTCCCGGATACCTCTGCGGAAGGCAAGAAATTGTTAGGAACAAAGAGTCTGACACAAATGATGGAGGAAAACCGCGTTGCGGTGAACGCTAACCTGCCTCAATACAGTCAGATCAGCTCAATAGAATTAGTGGCTTCGGAGTTTGAAAAGACGCCGAAACGCTCCATCAAACGTTATTTATACAAATGACGTATTTTGAGTGTAAATAGATGGTGATTTCCCTGCAAAGGGGAATCGAAGCTGGCGCTTAACCGGGAGGCCGAGCGCCGGTTTTTTTTATGTCAATTATAAAATAATTGCCGTTCTACTTGCATATGTCAAAAAAAAGCAGTAACTTTGCAGCCAAATTGGATTAATCGTACACAAGGGTATGACAAAGCACTATTTACATTACTTGACGGACGTCATGACACATCAGTGGAATGACACAGCATTGACAGACTATAACGAGAACCACGAATATACGTTCGGGGAATTGGCGACCGAGATGTTACGCCTACATGTGTTGTTTGAGCAAATGGGCCTCAAACGCGGTGACAAGATTGCTTTGGCGGGACGTAACTGCGCCAACTGGGCAGTGGTCTATCTGGCTGTTGCAGCCTACGAAGGCGTGTGCGTGAGTATATTGCAGGATTTCACAGCGGAAGATATCGCGCACCTGTTGGAGCACTCGGACAGTGAACTGCTGTTTGTAGGGCCGTACGTGTGGAAAGAACTGCAACACCAGCCTATGCCCAAAGGGCTGAAAGCAGCGTTGTCGCTGGAAGACTGGCGTCCGCTTTACACGGCTGAAAGTGCGCAAGTGCCGGATAAAGAGGCATGGGACAAGGCCTTCCTGGCGAAACACCCGTACACGATTAAACCGGAAGATATTCATTTTGCAGCCGATCCGGAAACTTTGTGTCTGATCAATTATACCAGCGGTTCAACGGGTAGCCCGAAAGGTGTGATGCTCAACGGCCGCTCCATCAGCAACAACATAGAGGTAGGAATGAAAATGCTACCTGTCGATCCGGGACAGCGGCTTGTGTCCATGCTTCCGTTGGCACATATGTTCGGTCAAGTGTGTGAATTGCTCTACCCGCTTTGTTCGGGTACGCACATCTATTTCCTCACCAAATCGCCTACACCGAGTATATTGCTCAAAGCGCTCAAGGATGTGCAGCCGTACCTCGTAGTGACAGTGCCGCTGGTGATAGAGAAGATTTATAAGAAGAATCTGGATCCGACGCTCAGCAAATGGGTCATTCGGGCGTTTTGGCACGTGCCGGGCATCGGTGACATCCTCAAGAGTCGCGTCAAGAGCGGTCTGAGAAACGCTTTCGGAGGCAAGTTGCGCTATTTCATCTGCGGCGGCGCGGCAATGAATCCTGTGGTAGAGAAATGCCTGATGGATATTCATTTCCCGCTCTCGATCGGATATGGAATGACCGAGTGCGGGCCGCTCATCGGAGGAAACCCGCCGAAGTACTTCAAAGCACGTACAGGCGGTGTTCCGGTGATGAACATGGAGGTTAAAATTGATCAGCCCAACGAGGCCGGTATCGGTGAGATATTGGTCAAGGGAGAGAACGTGATGATGGGTTATTACAAGAACCCCGAGGCTACCAAGGCAGCGTTCACGGAGGACGGCTGGTTGCGTACAGGCGATCTCGGACGACTGGACAGAAAGAAGAATATCTATATCAAAGGTCGCTGCAAGACCATGTTCCTCGGGGCTTCGGGACAGAACATATACCCCGAAGAGATCGAAGACAAACTCAACAACCAAGAGGCAGTCGGCGAATCGCTCATCGTGGAGCGCGAAGGCAAATTGGTAGCGCTCGTTTTCCCCGACGAGACACTGACCAAGCGAATGACGCTGGAAGAGGTTCAGAAGATCATGAAGGCGAATCTGGAGAAACTCAACAACCTGATTCCGTCGTACAGCAAGGTATCGAATATTGAGGTGCAGGAAAAACCGTTCGAGCACACACCCAAGAAATCCATCAAGCGCTTCCTCTATAAGTGATGTGGGTACTACTCGCTTTTATCTCTGCGCTGTGTCTGGGCTTTTATGACATCAGCAAGAAAGCAGCGCTGCGTGAGAACGCAGTAGTGGATGTATTGACAGCAAGTGTTCTTATTTCATCGGGAATACTTGCTGTTCCTTTGCTGCTCTCACGCTGGTCGCCGGAGACGATGCTTGACACGGCGTTCTATGTGCCGCCAATGGACTTGCGCGGACACTTACTGACCATCCTCAAGTCCGCCATCGTGCTCAGCAGTTGGATTTGCGCGTATATATCGCTCAAACATCTGCCTATCTCGGTCGTCAGTCCCTGGCAGGCGACACGCCCTATGTGGACACTCGTCGGTGCACTACTCATCTTCGGCGAACGGCTTAACGGCTGGCAGTGGCTCGGTGTTGTGCTCGCGATCGGAAGTATTTTAGCGTTCTCAGCCTCGCAACATCGGAGCAAACGGGACAACAACGCGCAGAATAAGTATTACTACATCGCTTTGGCGCTTGCTATCTTTATCGGCGCGTGCTCGGGACTGTATGACAAGTTTATGATGCGACAGTATGACCACAATGCCGTGCAAGTCTATTATACCTTCTATCAAGCGCTGATGATGCTGGTCGTATGGACCATTCATCACCGGAAAAATCATTCACAAATCAGCTGGACTCCGTGGATAGCATTGATCTCTATCTTCCTCGTTATCAGCGACAATGTCTATATGCTTGCGCTACAAGACCCCGATTCGATGATCGCCGTAGTCAGCACGATTCGTCGCGGAGGAACAGTGATAGGCTTTGCTTACGGGCTGATTTTCCTCAAAGAACAGGATCCGTGGAAGAAAATCATGGCCATGCTCGGTATCCTTGCCGGTCTGGTCTGCCTGGCTATCGGATCTATTTAAATGCACAACATTAAATATACAATGAAAAAATTACTCACATTACTGCTGATTGCAAGTGTATGCTTGCCCATCAGCGCGCAGAATTTGGAGCATGTCTTTGACATGGACAAGCTCGTTGCCAACAAGGGTTTTCTGCTTTCGCAGAACAATCCGAATCCGTTTGACGGCACGACGGATGTGTATCTGGCCGTTATGGATCCTGCCGAAGTGACTATGGCGATTGCAGATGTATATGGTCATCTGGCTACGACATTCACGTGCTCGCTGGAGTCAGGTGTGCATCAGTTCCGCATCACGCTCAAAGCAAAAGGCAACTACGTAATGGGAGCTCATCAGAACGGACGTCATTCCTCTATTGTGATGATTTGCAACGCAGGCGGAAGTACGAACCGCATGGAGTGCATCGGATTCGTGGAAGCGATTGACCCTACTCTCTTCGCCGAGCTGACAGACCCGGACAAGGAAGAGGATTTCATAGGGTATGCGGCTGTTAAGAGTGCAAAGAAAACATCTGCGGACGAGCCCTTCCGCGTAGCTCTCTCGCTCAGCCCGTTCACACTGAACCAATTCGAAGACGGATATACATTCAATATCGGAGACAAAACAGCTACTACACCGGAAGACTTGCAGAAAATCTATCGGTCGCTCGGTTCCACGGAGATGTACGTTCGTCTGGCTACCAAACGTCATAAGACCTACAATACCGACGGCACGCTGGATAACACCACAGACGGAAAGCCGGACGAGAACGCCAACGTACATACGTTTGATCAGGTGATGCAGACCTGCCGTATAGCGGCTTCGCTCAACATCCCGATTAACCCCGAGGTCATGTGCGCTTACATCTACATGGATATGGACGGCACGCAGGCTCCGCGATTCTATAAATCCGACTATCCGGAACTCTATGCGAATCCTACTTTCGCGCGCATCATGAAAGAGGGCGAAGCCAAATGGGAGGAATTATCGCTCGAAGATATATGCACGGTACTGGAGATCTACGGCGAGTTCGTAGGAGACTCTATTCTGGCGACGGGCGCAACGGTCAACGACTGGAATCTCGGCAACGAAGCCAACTTCGGCTTTGCCGGTATCGGTATCGGCACGCCGAACTCGTTTGATCAAACACTTGCCAAAGCAGGTCCGATGAAGCGTTTCATGTCCTCGCTTTTCAGCGTTTGGTGGCTCAAAAAGCACGTATGGAAATACGAGGCACAAACGCTCGCAGCGGTAAGAAGAGGTATTGAGAAAGCCTATGACAAAGCGGGAATCAGCAAAGCTAACGTGAAATTCTCAACACACATTGCAACCGTCGTTTCTACGCCGCGCAGTTCCGCTTCTTTCTTCACCTACATGATCAACCACGGCTATAAGATGGAGACCGCCGGTATCAGTTACTACCCCTCCGCACCTGCCATGAGTTTGAACAAATGGAAGCTGTTCACCAAAACCGTTACGCGCATCAACAAGAAATGCGACTTGCCGGTCTTCATCGGAGAGTTCTCGTATCCGTCGCAAGACATGGTAGGACCGTTTGCAGGATGGAACGGCCAACTGGGCAGTTACAAAAAGAACCAGCAGGGACAGGCCGATATCTATGCAGACGTGATCGCCTGGGGCAAGGAGCACGGCCTGATCGGTATCCGTTATTGGGCACCTGACTACGAAGGCGAATGGTACCCGATGTCCATGTTCGAGTTCGAAGACAAAGTGGGAACCGCTAAATTAGTATTAACGAACCATAAGGAGATTGTACAATGAGAAAGTCTGTTATATTGGTCATCGCGCTGATGGTTAGCGCCATGACGTTTGCACAAAAAGCTGAGCGCGATTACAAGACCTTGAAGGCATTGAGTTGGGGCATCGGTTTGCCTGTTGAAATGCGTGATCTGCCGGGCATGGGACTTACCGCCAATATCGGATATGACTGTGCCTATCCCGTTAACGACCGTTTCGCAGTAGGTTTCTATCTCACAGGAGGAGGCGGTTTCTGGGGCGAATTCAAGAAATACAGCAGTGTGGATCATTTCCACGTAGTATTCCGTCTCACAGCCGGTCTGATGATGCAAATCGGAGATCTGCAGAACAAGCCCTACCTGCTCGGAGTAGCTCCTTTCACCGGCTTCGGGCTATATGACAATGACATGGTTTTGCCCGTTGAAATACGTTTCGGACGCTATATAACCGACCGCTGGTACATAATGGGCGAGTTAACTTATCATGTGTCTCTGGCTGCCGAGACCGCAACGCTGGAACCGGCTATTCGTGTCGGCTATAACTTCGGCCGCAAGCAGCGCAAGTAACACACAGGATGACACAATAAAAGCGGAGCCCGAAAGCTCCGCTTTTCCTATAACCTGTAACCTCTCACCTATAACCTTTACAATAAGTGAAACGTCACTGTCAATCCTGCCATCACGATACTTACCATTGACATCAGTTTGATGAGGATATTGAGGCTCGGTCCCGATGTGTCTTTGAACGGATCACCTACGGTGTCGCCTACCACAGTCGCCTTATGGCAGTCGCTTCCCTTGCCGCCGAAATGACCTTCCTCCACGTATTTCTTCGCGTTGTCCCATGCACCGCCGGCATTTGCCATGAACACCGCCAGTACAAAGCCTGTTGCCAAGCCGCCGATGAGCAGACCCAGCACACCTGCTACGCCAAGAACCAGACCCGTGATGATCGGCACAACAATCGCCAGAATAGACGGCAATAACATCTCGTGTTGCGCTCCCTTCGTCGAAATAGCTACGCAACGCGCGTAGTCCGGATCGGCCTTGCCTTCCAGGATTCCCTTGATCGTCTGGAACTGACGACGTACCTCTTCTACCATTTTCTGTGCCGCACGGCCTACTGCGTTCATCGTCAGACCGCAGAACAGGAATGCCATCATCGAGCCGATAAAGATTCCGACGAGCACAACGGGGTTCATTAGATTCACGTTATACGCGTCCATGAAATCCACCAGCGTTGCTCTGGCAGCCTCTACCCCGTTCGGCAACGCTTCGCCCGTACGGATAAGCGCAATCTTGATCTCCTCCACATACGAAGCCAACAGCGCCAAAGCCGTCAAAGCCGCACTACCGATTGCAAAACCCTTACCCGTGGCTGCGGTCGTGTTACCCAGCGCATCAAGCGCGTCTGTACGCTGACGAACCTCTGCCGGCAGACCGGACATCTCTGCGTTACCGCCTGCGTTATCGGCGATAGGACCGTACGCGTCGGTAGCGAGCGTAATACCTAACGTTGACAACATACCTACTGCGGCGATTCCGATGCCGTACAGACCCATACTCAGGTTAGCCGCGCTGAACTCAACATGGAAGCCGTTCGCACAGAGGTACGCAAGAATAATGGCCACACCTACCGTCACCACCGGAATAGCGGTGGATAACATACCCAGACCCAAGCCGCTGATGATCACCGTTGCCGGACCTGTCTGCGAACTCTCGCTCACTTTCTGCGTCGGTTTATAGCTCTGCGAGGTATAGTATTCCGTTGACTGACCGATGATCATACCGGCGATCAGACCCACTACTACGGAAAGGCTCACTTGCCACCACTGGTTCGTCTCCGTGCCGAAAAGCCATGCGAAGATACCGAACGTCACCGCTGCGATCAGGAAACCGGCGGTGTTCGTGCCGACAGCGAGCGCACGAAGCAATTCCTTCATGCCTGCTCCCTCTTTCGTCTTCACGAGATAGATACCGATGATGCTCAGCAACACGCCACACGCAGCGATGAGAGACGGAGCCAGCACAGCTTTCAACTGCATCTCTTCGCAGAAAGCAAATGCCGACGCACCCAAAGCCATAGTCGCCAAGATCGAACCGGCGTACGACTCATACAAGTCAGCGCCCATACCCGCTACGTCGCCTACGTTGTCGCCTACGTTATCGGCAATAGTAGCAGGGTTACGGGGATCATCCTCGGGGATGTTATACTCCGTCTTACCCACGAGGTCTGCGCCTACGTCAGCCGCCTTCGTATAGATACCGCCGCCCACGCGCGCAAAAAGCGCCTGCGTCGAAGCACCCATGCCGAACGTCAACATCGTCGTGGTGATGGTGATCAGATCCGCTTCCGCACCTACGAGTGCCAACAGACCGGTCTTCTGCAAGATCAGGAACCAGCCGGCGATGTCCAGCAACGCCAGCCCCACTACCGTCAGCCCCATTACAGCGCCCGAACGGAATGCCACCTGCAAACCTGCGTTCAGACTCTGACGAGCCGCATTGGCGGTACGAGCCGAAGCATAGGTCGCAGTCTTCATACCGAAGAATCCTGCCAAGCCCGAGAAGAAACCGCCGGTTAGGAATGCGAACCAAACGATACCGTTCTGTAAATTGAAATACGCCATTACGGCAAAAATAACAGCTAACACGACGAACACAATCGTCACTACTTTGTACTGCTGCTTGAGGTACGCCATAGCTCCCTTGCGGACATGCGATGCGATCCGCTTCATCAAGTCCGTTCCTTCCTCCTTACCCAGCATTGAGCGGTAGAAATAGTACGCAAAGCCAAGCGCTAAAACCGATGCTGCCAATACGACATACATCATAAGAGTTAAATCTGTCATAGAATTTGTGTTTTTATTTGTATTAGTGTGTTTTTCGAAACCGGCTACAAAATTACTGCTTTTTTCTGACATACGCAAGCGCACCCGCGATTTTTCTTATTTTTTACGGATTTATTTGCGTATTTCAAAAAAAAGTCGTACCTTTGCACCCGCAAAGGTTTGAACATATAGATGCAACATCCTAACTTATATATTATTGCAGGGCCGAACGGAGCAGGAAAAACAACTGCCTCGTATAACTTGCTTCCCGATGTGTTGCATTGTCCGAACTTTGTCAACGCCGATGAAATAGCGCGCGGTTTATCGCCTTTTGCACCGGAAACGGTGGCATTTCAAGCCGGTCGTATCATGTTGCAGCGTATCGATGAGTTATTGCCGCAAAAAGTGGACTTTGCTATAGAAACGACACTTGCCACGCGTTCATATGTGCAACTGGTTCATCGTGCACAGGCGTTAGGATATAAAGTGCACCTGATCTTCTTCTTTTTGGAGAACGAAGAACAAGCGATAGCTCGTGTCGCCCAACGTGTCAGCAACGGTGGACATAATATCCCCGAATCCGATATCCGTCGTCGCTTCAAACGAGGTATCTATAATTTGATTAACTTATATATGCCGATTTGCGACATTACTCGTGTATATAACAATGCACATGGAGATGCTATTTTTGTAGCAAAATATAGCAAAGATACGCAAACGTTGCATATATATGAACAAGAAATGTGGAACCAAATAATTAAATAAATATGAGCGAACGAGAATTAGATGAATTATTAAGCACAGGCTTAAAACAGTCCTACCGTAAAATAGTCGAGGAGCATCGTCGCAACAACCAGCCGCTCATTTTTAGTGAGAACGGTAAGGTTCAGTATGTAGATCCGTACACCGTTGCACTCTAACCCATCGTCCCATCCGTGACGTAAAACCGGACGTCAGCTGCCCAAGACGTAAAATAGGGTGACATATTGAAATTTCGCGTTTGCGATTTATTGGCTGCTCAAGAATGTAGGAAGTTTTAGAGGAATACCAATAATAAGTCAGCAAGCGTCCATAATTGTGGACGTGACTTATCGGTATTTGGGCATTTCCTACAGCCTTTGAGCAGGTAAGGAACGTCCATTTTATATAATTATACGTATGAAAAAGCTTTTATTTCTTTTGCTTGCAGCAAGCACAACATTGTCCTACGCCGCTATCGTCAATGGTACCTGTGGCGACAATCTAACATGGTCTCTTGACACCAAAGACAGCACACTAACTATTGAAGGTAGTGGAGAGATGATGTGGGATAAATATGCTCCTTGGGAAGAATACCGATCATACATTGCTCATGTTAGCCTACCTAATGGTCTTACAAGCATTAAAAATGAGGCTT
>Ga0310690_10002958_pt1 | contig 26512 bp, 47 predicted proteins | sample AusTroGonzalo_MG_2_FD_207661 | JGI IMG/M metagenome (GOLD analysis project Ga0310690, IMG submission 207661) | Bovine rumen microbial communities from tropical cattle in Woodstock, Queensland, Australia - Gonzalo_04 (v2) (version 2) | ecosystem: Host-associated > Mammals > Digestive system >...
TAATGTATTACAACTTTTGCCACCTCTTGCTGTAAAAAGTATTATTTTCCAACCTATGTCATACAACTCGTTTATTTTATTTATTACTTGTTGATTTGGCGTGCTATTATCAAAGTCTCTGTTTTTTGTAAAACAGATTGTATCATCTATATCAATTACAAATGTATTGTATTTTGTTTCATCACTTAAATGCCTTTTAACTTGTGTACTACTTATGTTTGGTGTTCTGTCTATAAAGACAACTTTTGCATATTTTTCTATTTCTTGTATATCAGGATAATCCTTGTAATCACTACCTATTGCAAATATATCTACTTGTTTTAAATATTCATATTTGTCTTTTTGCTCAAAAATAGGTACAACTTCATCAACATATCTTATTGCTTTCAGCATTTTTTCTCGTTCTTCATATGAGTAATATGTTGGTTGCCCATTTTTTGTTACATTTAATCCAATAATTAAATAATCACCTAGTTCTTTTGCTCGTTTTAGCAAGTTAATATGGCCATAATGAAGCACATCGAATGTTCCGGTACTTAACACTTTAATATTGTTGGTATTTTCCACTGTTAGCCCTCCTAATACATTCCTCTATTCTCTCTTTTAGAATAGGTATCATCTCTTTATGCTTTATTTGGGTTAAGAATTGTAATTGATGCCCTATATGGCACCATGCACACGCATTCCAATAATCACTTCGCACTAAAGATACACTATTGTCTGTATTCATTCTATTCCAGCAATAACACACCTCTCTTAAATTAATTGTGTTTTCAAATATTAAATTATCTGCTAATCTGTATGTCCACACTCTATCTTCCATTAATGTGTCTTCCATAAAGTACACTATTTTATCTTTGCGTATCACTTTTGACCAAGCAGTACACCATATTTTGTTATTCATTGACCACAAATCTTGGTAGCATTCTGCTCTATTGTAATTAATATAACCTGTTTGTGTTTCGTACACCATTTCACAACCTAGTGTTAATAATTCGTGATTATATAGTCTCTCATTAATATGCTTCAATACATTTTCGTGTTTCCACCAATCATCGCTATCTAAGAAGCAGAAATAGTCAAAGTCAAGATTTTCTAAAGCATATGTTATACCTACATTTCTACTACCGCCATTATATCGTTTTCGTTTGTTTTGTATTAAATGTATTCTTTCATCTTTGTACGATTTAATTGTTTCAACAGATGTATCAACAGAACAATCATCTACTATTATTAGTTCAAAATCTTTATATGTTTGCTCTAATATACTTTCAATACAATTTCTTAAAAAAGTCTTATTTTTATGGCTTCCTCTATCGTTATTACAATTTGGTACTATAATAGCATATTTATAGTCTCTTTTTTCTGGCAATTTCATATAATCTTCTGTTTTCTCTGCTTGTTTTAAGCAATCAACACTATAATTTGTTAAATTAATATCAACATAACCACAATGTTTATAATGTACACAATGCAATTTCAATTTCAGTAGTTCTTCGTATGGCTCATCATCAAACAAATAAATATATTCGTTTTTGGGTTCAATAGCATCAAGGCTATTTTTATCTATGGCAATTTTCATATTTTCACCAATTTTATTATAACATAAAAAAAAGAATATGTAAATTTCATATTCTTTTTATCTTACAAGCCACACACTTTCAGCTTGTCTATCTCTACAATCAAACGTGTCATATATAACGCCATTTTTAGAACATACTATATGCCCATTCATAGTAATTAGTAATGTATTGTTAGGAAACATACCAGATATTTCACCAACCGTGCCACTTAAATTATGTAATCTTTTATATGTTCTATCTAAATAGTTTCTAACAAAATCACGTTTGTCTAGCAACGTACCCTCATATTGTGCTATATCGCTTAAATAATCGTATACTTCGTCCCACGATTTGTTGGTTGCACACGATATTGCACGGATAACACAATCATCAGTATATCTATTTACTGCATTGGCATTATAAAATTTATACATATTATCTCATACTTCTTTGCAAAGTTTCATTAAGCATTTGATGTTGTTGCGGTGTATCGGCTTCTTCGTGTAATACTTTAATAAAATCTTCTAACGCTTTTACCATATACATAAAACTTCTATCAGTCTCTTCACCAGCACCATATCTTGAACGACTTTCTTGGTATCTACCATATTCACCTGACATTCTATCTAAACTATCGTCACCACGATATTTCATATCGTAACCTCTGCGGCCATAATTCCCATATTCACCATAATTTCCATAGTCTCTACCATATTCACCATAACTTCCGTGTCCTGGTGTTCTACCACCATAATTTCCATAATTCATACTTTCTACCTCCTTCGCATCTTTGTATATATCTACTAATTTATACAAATGGTCTAAATTATTGGTTGTTATTCCTTCATCTAATATTTTATTAATACTATCTTCTGCTTTCTTTTTTAATTTCTCTTGCATCATCATTCTCCTTTCTTAAAAGGGCTTTTATTTCTTCATTCTGCTTGATTATTGTTTTTAAATACTTTTCATCTTGTGTTTGTAATTCTTGCATTAAATCACTATTATTATAGTCTTGAAATAAAATTTGCAAACTTAATGCTTGTAATATCAATGATAAATTATCTACTTTATTCATTAACTTAACTTTCTTATAAATAAGTTAGCATCTTTAACCACAGGAATTTCTGTATCAGTATTTGTAAGTGTAGCAGTTCCCGTTATCGTTGATGGTAAAGAACCAACTGCTATTGTGGTGTTTACTCTTGGACATACTCTTAATATTTTAGAAAATGAAATATTTACATAATTTCCTGCTGTTGTTATTTCTGCATCCATTTCTGTTCCCTCAACATCTGTTCCAGTTGCGGTTTTCAATGCTAGTGCTACTATACCAGCAGTTGCACTTGTTACATTTGCATTAAAACTTACTTCAAAAGTTCCACCGCCTATGATAGTAAAATCACTACCACCTGGCATATATTGTAACCAACCACAACAATTAGCACTATTTGTCCTTAAATCTACTGTATCAAAGTTAATATTATCTGTATTGCTTGTTAAAATTTCAGGTGTAATCTGTATTGCTTGAAGCATAAATATCATTCTCCTTTCTTTTTATATAGTTTGTTTCTGTATTTTTTATCAATAGGTTTTGTTAATGCATCCAAAATATTTTTACCTCTTTCAAGTCTTTTTCTAACGGTTTGGTAAGGCATATTATATTCTTCACACAATTCCGCTAAACACTTTTTTTGATTATTTATAACGAAGTAGACATTATCCGTTCTGTTATGGAATTGTTCCTTCATCGTAACCCATCTACAATTATTTGGCTCATAACTTTTGTTTACATCTATTCTATCAATAGTAAGATTATCTTTATAGCCATTTACGATTGCCCAATCGTAAAAATTAACAAAATTATTTAGCCACTCATCGCATACTTTAATTCCTTTGCCACCATAATATTTGTATGTCTTTCTTTTTTCATTGTAACATCTCGTTTTCATATCATAATATATTCTATATAATCTAGTGTTTGTTTTATTATGCTTTGCATTCTTTAACACAATATCACTCCTCGCTTTTATTGATTTGCACTATTGTATCATACCTTATTGATTTTGTAAACAAAAGAGACAGAACTTGTCTGTCTCTGTTAGCAAGTTCTCATATAGAGTTTGTCATATTGACTTTATGCTATTAAATAATATTTGTTGTCATACCGCAACCGCAACCATTGTTGCCATTGCAAGTAAAGATTGGTATTCTACCATAAACAGGCGTGCTAGGTACAGGACAATTAGACAATCTGTTATACAACGCATCTACTTCTGCTTCTTGTCCAGCTCTTAGTGTAGCAGTTTGTTGAATTTGACTTGCTTGTAAATCTTTCATAAGTATTTCTCTCTGTAAATCGGCAATTTTTTCGTTTTTAGCATCTATCTTATCATTGCATAATTGGTCTAAGATACGTTGGGTTGACGCAGTTTGACTTGAAATAATATCTCTTATACCATTACTTAATGCTTCTCTATCAGCACAATTTTCACTAATTACAGTTGATGTTAGATTAGCTAAGCCAAGCCTATTTTCGCAACAACAATCAGCGAATTGTCTGCTTAATGCAAATATATCTTGCATTTGATTTACAGCACGATTATTGGCACTTATTTCAGCGCCATAGAAACCATTATTAATTGCACTTGTTACATCTGCTGTGCTATTACACAATTGATTAGATAGTGAATAAATGCCATCTCTAGTACCCTCTAATTGATTGCTTAAATGTAATGTATCAAAGCCATTATTTGTGTTAGTCATAATTTCTTTTTGGCCATTTGATAGCCAAGCATAGCCATTATCAAAGCTATTGCCACCAAAGAAACCGCCATTTCCATAGCCATTACCATTCCATATTAAAGCAAGCAAAATAATAAGCCACAAAGCACTATCGCCACCAAAACCACCAAAACCACTACCGCCACCCATCATTGGGTAAACTGGATATGCAAAACCATTTCCATTGTTAGCAGATGCTAGTTCAATTGTAGGAGTTATTCCTTGTGAACCATTCATTTTATCACCTCTCTTTCTTTTTAATAATCTCTTTACTTAATATTCAATTTATAGTATAATGAATATGACGAGATAAGCAGAAAGATTTATATAGACATTAGAGAGTTTATCTCGTCAATAAATAACTCTAGTGCCTATATAAGTCTTTTCGTTTACTCAGAAAGGAGAAAACTATGCAAGAAATATGGAAACCTATTGTAGGTTGGGAAGGATTATATGAAGTAAGTAATCTAGGAAACATAAGAAGTTTAGACAAATATGTCAATTCAGGAATAAAAAACAATACAAAGGTTTTAAGGAAAGGTCAATTATTAAAAACACGTATTAATCAAGGATATTTAGAAGTCACATTAACACATAATAATAAAAGAAAATATTGTAAAGTACATAGATTAGTGGCACAAGCATTTATACCAAATCCAGATAATTTGCCTCAAATTAATCATAAAGATGAAAATCCTTTAAATAATAATGCAGGAAATCTTGAATGGTGTACGGCACAATATAATTGTTCTTATGGAAATAGAAATAAAAATATTTACAAAAATACACGTTCAATTTCTATTGCAATAAATCAATATGATTTAAACAATAATTTAATAAGAACATATAAAAGCATTGCAGAAGCGAGTAAATCAGTAAATAAAAGCACTTATAGTATTCGTAGATATTGTGATGGGATTACTAACGATAAAAATTACATTTGGAAATACGCTAAGAAATAGCGTATTTCTTTTACTTGATACCATATTTTGATAATTGTTCACCGGTTATACCAAAACCACTAGCAAATTGTATAAATTGTTGCATCTGTTCTGGGGTATATTTACTAGTCATATCATTCAATATTTTATTTGGGTCATTTTTGCTTTTTAGTAGATTTTGAAATTGTTGAAACATTTGTGGGTTTCTCATCTTCAATTGATTTTGTAATTGGTTCATCAATAACATTTTGGGGTTCATACTTTTTCATCTCTTTCTTTAATTCTTCAATTTGCGCTTGTAAATACTCTATTTGTAAATCTTTATTGTCTTTTGGTACTATTTCGCTTAATTCATAAGTTTTAATATCACCTTTTGTGTTCTTTATCCATACAACAGACATATCTTTACTAAAATATGGTGTATCACCAATTACCATATCTCTTTGTACTTCATCAATTGAGTTCGCATATTTGATAACTTCTCTATTTGTTGGCGCTATTTGGAAGTTCTGCGTAAGATTTGTTGGCTGTTGTACTGGCTTTTGTAATTGTTCTCGCATCTTTTCTAACTCTGCCATTTGATTATTAATTCTATCTATTGCAGATTGTGAATTATATGGCATATATTGATTGTTATACATTTATACCTCCCATAGAAAAAAGAGTATTTAGCATCCGTGTTTTAAACTGTATGCTTCAACTCTCCTTTCATAGTTCTAGTATATGTCTTATTTAATCATTAAGATAGCAATAAAAAAGCACTACAATAATAGTAATGCTTTCCACGTTTGCATAAATACATAATCTTGATACAATTGTTTTATTTTTTTAATCTCATATGTGATAGTTCTAGGACTTACACCAATTTCCATAGCTATTTTTACTGTGGTATCTTTCTTTAAATACATATCTAATATACGTTTTTGTTCATCTGTTAGTCTTACACTTGCAATAAAGTCTTCATATATTACATTGAGTTTCAGCTTCTCGTACATATGCCCACCTCGTTGCATTATAATACACTATATTCATCAATATAGATAGCAATTATAACGCAAAAAAACGCAAATTAATGCAATTTAACGCAATTGCTATTTTAAAAAAAGTATTTACTAATTCTATCATAAATATCTTTTTTTCTGTAGTTTATAGTTCTAAATGAATAGCCAGTTTTAATCATTATCTCTTTTATAGACATACCTTGCAAGCATAAATCTAGTATAGTCTTTTCTTTTAAACTCTCTTTCAATATGCCTTTTTTAATGATAAACTCATAAGTTTCTTTTGGCATATCAAAGTAATAATGTGGTTTTTTCATATAATACCCCCTTAATTAGTTGTGTATTATATATCATAGTTTGCATTGATGCAATAAAAAAAGCACTATCTTGCGCTTTTAATTTCTTTTAAGTTATCTTCAACCAAAGTTACACGACTTTCTACACGATACATTCTGTCTATTAAATTATTGTGTTCGTGAACTTTTTTATCTAATTCCCCTATTCTGTATAACACCAAATCGTTATTCCTTTTGTTACTTGATATAGTTGCTAAAACAGATGGTATAGCAACACATAATCCACTTATTAATGCTGTTAAAATCCCAGACATATTAAACCCTCCATATTCATATAGATTATAACACAAATATAAAAAAAAGACAAATTAATGTCCTTTTTATTGTAAACCGTTCCAGTTTTTGAACTTTTTACCTTTCCATAATCGCATCTTCTTGTTCATTTGTGCTTTAAAATATGCTTTATCATCTAATATTTTGCCACATAGATGACATACGCCAGAATATTGAACATACTCTCTATGGTTTTGATAGCCACATATTTCGCACTTTATGTTGTCTAGCTCTTGTTTCTTTTTTTTCATTTTTTACCTCTATAATTTAAAACATAATCTAGTTGTTTTTGTGTCATATGGAAGTATCTATTCGCATACATAGTTAGTGTGTAGTGTCTTCCATGTTCTTTAAGCATCGCTTTCAGCTCTTTGGTTTTGATTATCATTGTTATCCTCCTCTAAAGTGTCACAATCAATATCTCCAACCTTACACTTTGGGCAAGTATCTGCTTTGGTTTCACTTTCCCACTCATAGCCACAACCCATACATACATTGTAATAATACATTTTATCTCACCTTTTCAATTACTATTTTATCATCTTTTGCATACATTTGCAATTCATCATCTTCTTTTATTGATGTTTGCTGTAATAAGCTCTTAGAAATAGTAATATGATAGCAATTTACTTTTCTTTCACCATTTGGTGAGTAATAATATTGCTTATTTAATTTTTTCATTATTTACCGCCTTTCTTACTAAATATTATCATTACATTAATTGGTATAAACATAATACACATTACATAAGCACGCCATACCCATATTTGTTGCTTGTCATAGCCATTATCTACCCATACAGCTATTGCAACTTCTAGTATAAGCATAATCAATGCAGATACTTTAAACCAGTTTATTCTTTTTTTTCTCATAATTTACCTCCTTTGTTATATACATATTAACATATTAATATATTAAAGTCAATAAAAAAAGAGTTGTTTACACTTTTTTTCTTCTTGTGTATTGTTCTCTTATTAAAATTTTGCCTGTTCTAGTTCTATCTGCACTATGTTCTTTTTCAAATGAACTAAGAGCATCATGTATTCTTCTTATGTTATTTATATCTATATAACCCTTTTCGTTTTCTGCTATTAGTTGCTGTGTTATATATAAGTATATATCTGCGTCTCTGCCCTCTATTATATGAATATAATCGTGTGGTGTTGTGTATAATATTGCGCCATTCCACCAAAAATAACCATCTCCATAACCAAGCGTTTGGCATCTTCTTCTTGGTATTATTAGATGATGAAACGTCAGCAAATCATCTTTTTGCTTTTCGTATCCCATCATATCGTAACCAAGTTCTTTTACTCTATACGCTTTTGCCATTTCATTTGTTATTTTTCTCACATTATCAACCCAACCTTCTCTATTTAATTATATCACAAAAAAAAAACATATTTCTATGTTCTCTGCCATAACTTACTCTTTTGAGATTTCTATGGTCTTGTTAGGCGTTTTTTATAAGCACCATAGAATAGATATACGATATGGTACGACCATAACTCCACGATTCCTACCCTGGCCACGGCATTATATCTACTCTATGCTACCTATAAAGGTAGCACTCTTTGACATAGCAAATGGGTGCTAATTAGGTAGCACCAAAAGTTTATAGCTTCTAATCTACATAGAAGTTAATTTAAGTATATCACACTAATTTGCTTTTTGCAACTCTTTTATAACCAGACACTCTCATTCTATCCATCTTTGTTGGCAAGCCACTAGCTTTAGATAACTCTTTGTATTTGTTGGTTAGTGTAGTTATATTGCTTTGTGCTTCTACTATTAGTTCTTTGTTATCTCCTGCTTTGCCTATTATCTGTATATCTTTTTGTTTTCTTATCTCTGTTTCTAGTTTTCTTTGTAATTGTGTACCCTCATACATAGTGTAATGTTTGCCTTCATAATCAAACCCAGCAAGATTTTTTTCTTTATCAGCATTTAGTTCTTCTTGCGTAAATTCTGGCTGTGTTATTCCCAATATTCCTTCAAAGGTATCATGATAACAGTTAAGTGTAGAAACAGGCCTTACAAGGTTATTATTTATACTATCAAAGTCATTATACCATTTACCTTTAACTTTTACTCTATTGCCATCTATATCACTTAATTTTATTTCTTTTTCTTCACCTTTTTTTATTTGTTTTTTGATGACGTCTATTCTAGCAAATTGTTTACCATCTATTGTGTCTATATGGTCAGGTGCGGAATTACTATGATGGCTTACTTCTACCATATTAGAACCAAATTGTTCGCCAAATATTCTTTGTTCTTCATTATGCAATTGTCTTAAACTATCTTTTGCTATCATTCTTATTGCACTATCTAATCTTAATGTTCTACCACTTGCATAATCTAGCGTTTTAATGCCACTAGAACCAAGTTCTTTTAACATAGCATACATTTCTGCATCAAAGGTCGTTTTGCCTTGGGATATGCTTATAATCGCTTTATCTATGCTATCTTGATATGTTTTTTCTAGTGTTTGAAATATTACATTGCCTTTATTATCTTTTATGCTAAAACCAATTGATTTTGTCTTTGATATATAATCATCTATCATTTGATTGGTTAATAAATCTACTTGATTTTTAAGTGTAGTATTTTGCTCGTATGGTATATATTTCTTGCCTCTATAGTCATAGAACTGCTTAGCAAATTCATAATCACTTTTAGCAACTTCTTGAAATATCTTCTTAATGTCTCTTTGATTTAGTTTTGTTATTTCTGCTAATTTCTTAACTATCTTGTCATAATCGCCACCATATTTCATTATTTGTACTAGCTGTTGGGCTTTACTAGGTGAAAGAGTGCCTATTTTTTTGACACTCTTACCTATCTGCTCTAAAACATATTCGTTGCCTTGTTCTATTCTTCTTACAAGTCTTTCTGTGACTTTTTCTATAACTTCATCACTTAACATAGGATATCAACTCCTAATCTTCTATGGGTTTTAATTCTTCTATATATATACTATTGATATCTCCATCTTTGACTTGTTTGCCAATAAATATCATTTCAGCATAATAAGGGACGTGTTCTGGTATTAAATTTCCTGTTTCTTCGTCAATATGTTCTGGTACATATACGTCATTAATTTCACGTATGTGTTTTCCTTCGTCTGATAATAATAATCTTAAATCGCCTCTTTCAATTAAAGTCATATTTTATTCTCCTTTCAATTAACTAACTGTCCAACCTTTATTAGTTGCGATTGCTATTTCGTTAGTTGTTAATTTTGCTAAGTTTGTACTACTCATTACTACATCTTGTGTCTGTACTCCTGCTGTTGCTATATCATATAAATTATTAATTACATTCATTAAACTATCATGTGTTAACTTTGTGCAAGAGTTTAAAGTTAATTTATATCTGGAATAATGTGCTGACATATTTGTTTGAAATGCTTGACCCAAATTAACTAATCCACCAAGTGTTTCTAATTCATTACAAGAACTAAACATACTATCAATTCTTGACGCTTTAGCCATGTTTAATTGTGGAATACTTTTTATTTTATCACAATTTTGAAACATACTACCGAAATTTGTGCCAGCAGAAGTATCTAATTGTGGAATACTTTTTAATGTATAACAAGTATAAAACATACTATTAAAATTTGCACCAGCAGAAGTATCTAATTGTGGAATACTAATTAAACAAGTACAACCACCAAACATATTCATAAAATTTGTTCCTGTAGAAGTATCTACTAAAGGCATAAAAATTAAATTAGCATCATTTTGAAATTTTGCAGTATAACTTACATCTTGTACCCAATTATCATATATATTTTTTGCATAATTATATCCATCTGTTATCGCTTGTGGCTGGTCGCTATATCCTATTGCACTCCAATCTGGGCCACCACCACCACTTGCTTCATAAGTACCAACAACACCTAAAATATTAACGTCTTTTTTAATATTACTAGCCACTAAATCACTATCTACGACTTGAGCCGTTGCATAGTTTGTTACATTAGTTACGTTCATATCTGTGATGTTTATGTTGCCTGTTGGTGTAATTCCAGTAGGAACTGATACAGATACTTGAGAATAACCGTCAGCACTATCATCACTAGCATTATACGTGCCATTTGCTGTTATACTTTTAGTTATTAATGTTGCACTACTGCCACTTGGCAAATTTGCTATTGCAGTATCAAAATCACTTGCTGTTATTAATGAACTTGTACTACCCTTTGTTCTTATCGCATCGGCGATATCTGTTAAAAAGTGTGGTAATGTATCAACCCTTGCCATTAGAAACTACCCCCTAACGTTGTCGTTATTGCAGTTGCTATGCTGTCATCAACATATTTCTTTGTTGCTGGGTTATAGTTATCTGTCGGCGTGTAAACATCTGCGTTGCTTCGTGTTAATACGCTATTTATTGTAGCCATTGTTTGACTATCTGTTGCACCATTGTCTAAGTAAATATATGATATTGTAATTGTTCCAGTATATGTGCTTGTATCACTCCAAGTACCTTCTACCGTAAATCTTGATTTATTAAAGCGATTGACAAAGTAATATCTAGCAAAGCCATCGGAATACTGCATTTCTTGGTTTAGATAGTATATGTAAGTATCGTAAGTTACGTTTCTATTTGGTTCTGCCATAAACATACACTTCTTAGAGCCTTTGCCTATTGTATTTTCTAGTACCTTTGCCATTTCTGCCTTAGCGTTTGGAAATGACGAACTATTATCAAATCTATAACCAGATGACGTTACAACCGTGCCAACACTAAAGTGATATATTGGCGTCATAGCATCAACTTCTGTTTTTGTATAATAATTGCTTAAATCACCACCACCAGATGCACTAATAACATTGTTTTCGTCTATAGTTATGTTTGTTCCTGCTGTGTATTGCACGTATCCATCTCTACCATCTTGGCCATTTGTTCCATTAGTTCCGTTTGTTCCATCGCTAATTGTTGCTGTTGTCGTACCATTTTTATCTGTTATTGTTATCGTAGCAGTATTACCACTCTTAGTTATTGTTGCTGTTGGGCTTACACCATCTACGCCGTTAGTACCGTTCGTCCCGTCTTTCCCATCCTTACCGTTAATGCCATCTTTTCCGTCTTTTCCGTCAACACCATTTGTTCCATTAATGCCGTCTAGCACTTGAACTTGTTTTGTTGTGCCATCTTTTTTAGTTAATGTTATAGTTGTTGTTGTATTGACTTTGTTTGCATCTATATTCAAGTTATTTGCTTCTGTGATTGCTTCATTAACGTCTACTAATTTGCTATTTACTAGCGTTAAGCCATCTTGTAATGCTTGTTCATATTGTTCCATTTCACTTGGTGTCGGCTCTTCGCTATTTTCTGCTTCTTTTAATGAACCCAAATCTGTCTTAAAATAAACTGGTGTAGGGTTGTATCTCTTTATTTCTTCTTCGCTTTCTACTAAATAAGCAACAACACCTAATTCAATAGTAGCTGGTTTTACTAACACTTCTTGTGGAAAAGTACATTGATTGTTAGCTATTATTTTCTTATATGTCTCATCTCCTAAAGTAAAGTATGCTTCTTTAACAAAATCATCTGTTATTTCTTCTGCAAATTCAAATTCACATTTGCTAACATCTATTTCTTTTTCGTTTACTGCTTCTTCTTGTATTAATTCTATTTTGTGTGGATTAACTATTAACTTCATTATTCTTCACCTCCACGTGTTCCTAATAAATCATCAACACTAGGTTCTTGTTCTTCAATCTCTTTAATAGCTTGTTCACTTTCTTCAATTGTTTCATCTGGTTTTAACCATTGTCTTAACTCTACCTTACTTACTATGCCTTTATTTTGTGCATATATTAATTGTGACCATTCTGTTGCTGTATCTTCTAGTAAACTATAAGACCACTCATAACTTACTTCATATTCACCCTGTGGTGATAGATTGTAAGCGTTTGCTAACACATTACAAGCATAAAAGAAGTCATCTAAACCTTTTTCAATATTAGACCTCATATCATCCGCCAATGTAAATGTATCATACATACTCCTTTTTATTTCTGTTGCCGTTGCATTGGCACTATTAACTTCACTTAATATTCCATAGCTTGTTCCTACTTCGTGTTCTAGTCTTTTATATAATTCTTGTAATCTTATTGTGTAATCCCTAAATTGTGGGTCAAATACATTAAATTTGTTATCGTTTTCATCAAAATTAAATGTTTTATATAAGCCATCTGTTGGTAATGAATTTAAAACACCTTTTTTATCTGTTTTAAACATAGTATAGTCAACACCAACAAAACATTCTTTTAGTTCATATTCTCTTATTAACTGCTTTAATGTTGTCTTTATTTCTAGTATAGTTGCTTCACAACCATATGTAATTGGTACTCCATATCTGTCTGTACCTTTTCTATTGTTTACTGGTGATTTTATGTAACCAAATGGAACTCTATCTACACCTGTTATGCCCATTACTTCTTGAATATCTTTCCAAAACTCTGGTGTTGCTATCTTTTGTCCATCTTCGTTTGTATATTGTTGTGTAATAGTTAAGTTGTTATTTTCTATCTTATAATTTGTCCATCTTAAATATACAGTTTCTTGAATTGTGCCTGTTACTACTTTTCTTTCTGCCAAAACAGTAGCACCTGTAATTAAGTCACCATCTGTTTCATCTATTGTTAATCTACTCTGTGGCACTAGATTATAATATAATTTACCACCTTTAACATATGGAACTATTATAACCCCGCCATAACCAAAAGCCATTGCTGTTATCTTTTTAGCTTTTTTCCACATACTTTGGCCTACTTTGTTTAGCAGTTCTGTTCTAGCGTTGTCTCCCTCTATGTTCATATTGCTATCGCTTACAACATAGTTAGCTAATTTGTTGCTAAATATACTTGCATAATTAATATCATCAATGCTTTCGTATAATTTTGCATATTTGCTATTATCTTCTGTTTCTTTTTTCGTTGTTTCTGTCTTTATCTTAAATAAATTTTGTACTATCCAAAGAAATATATTCTTTAGCATATAATCACTCTCCTTTTAATGCGTTTTTCTCCAATATTTTGATTTGCAAACATTAGAACAAAATTTACTTCTTGTTTGTGAACTTTCAAATTCTTTGTTGCAAACAAGACATATAAATTTGTGCTTTTTATGTAATTTTTCTTTTACTTCTTCATAATGTTTTAAATGCCACTCTCTACCTTTATTGCTTTTGTGCCATTCTATTGCTTTTGGCCTTGCATTTATTTCTAAATTCTTTCTTCTTCTTTCTTTTTCTTCTATAGTCATTTCTTCATAATGTATTCTATCGTGTTCTTTTCTAGTTAATAATTTTAAGTTACTTATCTCGTTGTTGTCTTTGTTGTGGTCTATATGATGTACTTGCATTCCTTGTGGTATTTTCCCATAATATTTTTCATATATGTATATGTGCAATCTTTTATGAAGTGTCGAACATAGCCAATAACCACTTTTTTTATCCTTTCTAAACTTATAACCATCACAATATGCTAAGTTAGTATTTTCAATGTATTGTATCATATAATCATCTCCAATTATATTATAGCATAACTAACTTAATCTGTTTACATACCTTTTTTCTTCCATATTAGATTAAGTGCATAGCGGGTTGCATCGATACAATGGTTATTCGCATCAACATAACCACTAATATAATTGCCATCCTTGTCTTGTTCAAACTCGTATGTGCTAAATTCTTGTGCCGATACTGGGCATCTTCGCTGGTCTATTACTATTTTAGCAAGTGATGATAGCCATTTCATAGAATATTCAACACTTCCTGCACCTTTTTCTGCACCTTTCATTAATGAACCATACGCTTTAAAGTCTCCAATTGATTTTGGCTCGGCACTATCTGCTATTATTAAGTCATCTTCACTTACTCCTTTTTCTTCTTTTAAGTGTTCCCATACATCTGCATTACTCATCTTATTCACAACATATTCATCAAATATGTATAATGTTCTTTGTGCTGTGTTAAAACAGCTTTTAGTCCAAGCAAGTGGGTCTGGAAACCAACCAAAGTCTATTCCTTGATATGTATAATCAAAGTTAGCTATTTCTTCATCAGTAATTTCTCTCAATTCTACATTTTCAAAGACATTACCACCAACGCCTGTCATCTCGCCTAGATATTCATTACGATATAGTTTATCATTTACTTCTTTTAAGTAATTAGCTTCATCTATGAATGCTTGCCCTAGCCATTTCTTCGGTACACTTCTGTAATCGCTTAAATGTACTATTCTGCTGTCTTTTGGTACTATCTTTTCTATATTAACAAAGTGCTGAGTACTTGCTGGCGTATTGTATGAATAAAATTGTATAAAGTCTTCACCGCCACGTATTAATGATTGATTTATCTTACGTATCTCCATCATTCCAGCAAACTGGTCAAATTCTTCATACCAAGTAATACCAACATACATATCTTTTGGTGTCTTTAATGATTTAATCTTACCATAGTCATCAGCACCTCTAAAATAAATAACTTGTCCTGTCTTAGTGTTAGTTATCTCTAGTGGGCTTTTAGTTAATTTGTAATGATCTTTTAAACTTGGGTATGTCTCAGTTAGTGTGTCAATAGCCCATTCTAATTGTGCAAATACACTATCTTTTAATGTATCTTTTACTTTACGCAAGACAACAGCACACATTCTAGGGTTATTTTCTAGCAATTCAATTATCTTTTCGCTTATAAAAGATGATTTCGTACTACCTCTACCACCCTCTAAATAATACTCTCTGTGTTCTCTGTCATCTATGTCTCTGTTTATATCACTAAAACTACTTGCTATATCTTTTGCCGGCATAACAACATAGATGTTAGTTTCTTCATCTTTTTTTTCTTTCTTTTCCATTGTATCTTGTATTATCTTGTAATTTAGCGCATTACCTCTTTCAGCGCCACTAATTAACCCTAATGTAACAAGAACTTGATGTGATAATTGCTTTTTATTTTCTGCATCATCTAATATCTTTTCTGGAACTTCTTGTAAACATTTTTCAAGAACATCAAGCATAGTGGCTTTCTCTCTCTTTGCTTTTGTTGATGCTATTTGCCCTTTTCTTGCTATTTCTTTGCGTTCTCGTTCCGATCTCGTTGCAAGGCTTACTAAATTTTGCTCGTTAGCCACTATATCACCTCCTAAAATATGAAGAATATTTTATTTTATTTACGTTCTTTTCAAGTGTAACCTCAATCTTCTTGTTCAGCATATAGTAACCCACATTTGTTATCACCCTACTAATTTCTTTTACATTATAACATAAAAAAGTAAAATAGACAAAATTGCCTATTATTACTTATACTTGTTTGCTAGTTCTGTTAATGGTATTTCATATTCTGCATCGTTATTATTAAGATATTCCCATATAATATTTTTCCCGTACTCATTGATGAATATGTTAGCATAAACGTACCACTTATAGAATAGTTTAGCGTTGTTGTCTAAATTTTCATAGAAAAACTTTAGTATCTTTCTATTGCGATAGAAATCTAAAAAGGTAACAAAGCATAGCTCTTTATCTATGAATTTACAGAACTCAAAGTCCACACTACTCATCGTGCTTGTCCTCAAACTTAATTTTTTCCCATAGTTCTCCTTTTTTGCTAGCTAAAACGCAAGAAAAAAAGCATAATAACCCTATTATACTTATAAATGCAATAACAAGAACTAACCATAGGATTTTGCCCATAGTACCACTCTCCCTTTTACTTAATATAAGTATAGCATATTTTTCAATTTATTGCAAGAAAAAAAGAACAGGAGGCGAAGTTAACCCATTCTTTTAAAAAAAGGGGCAGTTATTAGTGGCTTATACCACTATAACAATTATACTACTCTTCCTTAATATTGTCAATACGAATAATTACTCTATGATTTTTCCCATTCTTAAATCTTTTGTGCCAATGTGGCGACCTTAGATAATAAAATGTGTTTTTTTTGATGTTTAGCTCTTTGCATATCTCGTCTCTTGTGCCTTCAGTAACAAATTCTTGCCCTTTATATACAGCATATATCCAATTATTGTGCTTTACGTATGTACTCATTCTTGCTTCTCCTTTATTCTAACTAGTTTTTTATATTGCTCTTTATTTTTTACATTTGCTTCACACGTGTAACTAATCACCCAGGGCTGTTCTAGTATTTCTTGCACATCTTCACTAGTTACGTCATCTACAATAAGATGAATAACGTTGTGTTTTGTTTCTATTGTTAAATAATACAATTACTCTTCACTTCCATTTTGTAATATGTTTAATACATTTTTAAGAACATTTTCCAAATCATTGTAATCATAATTTTCATACCATTTTTCATCTTCAAAAATGTTTTTTATATTTTTAATTGCTTTATCTATTCTTGATTTGTAATCTTCTTTTTCTTGTTGTAAATTAGTTATGTAATTTATTATCAAAGTAGCACCATATTGTTTTATCAATAGAATTTCTTCATCATCATCTTTACATTTTTGTAGTTTATTTAATATTTCTTTTATTTCATTAGTCATTATACTTCCTTACTTATCAATATATTCGCATAATAGCAAATATATTCCTCCCCAAATAGTACCTGCAATAAAACTTATACAATTATATTGTTCTATTTTTATTAATATAAAAAATATACCCAAAATTGCTAAAGCACTTACTATTAATTTAATTATAAATTTCATTTTATACCTCCTTTTATATTAATCTTAACTGTTGTATATTCTTTCTATTGCTATTAACATAATCTTGCATTTTTAAAAATTCGTTTACGCAATCTATACTTCTTTGGTTTGCATCATCTTTATTAATTAAATCTGTATCCCGCCAATGAAAACGCCTTAATTCATTGCCTACCATTATATTTTGTTCGCCAAATGCACTTGCTCTTGCCCAAGTAGAACTATCACTCTGCTCTACATCGTGTAAATATTTTTGGTCGGCACAACCAAGTAAATGCACTCTTTTGTTATGTTTGTGTATCATATCTGTTATTAACATATAATCAAAGTATTGTCTCTCAACATCACTAGCAAATGGTATTGCAATACATTTTACATCTTGGTTACACATTTCTTCTATATCTTCTATAGTTCTTTTCTTCTGTGCTATTAATATAATTTTGTTAGTAATTTCTAATAATTTTTTTTGGATTGGTTTAACATATGTATTATAGTCTTTATTAATTAAGTCTAAATCTAATTCAAAATATCCTTTGAATTGTTGCATATCGCAAGTTTTCTTTATATAATGCTCGTACTCTTTACAATATTTATCTATTTCTAAATCAGTTATTTTATCTTTTAAAAGACTAAAAAAGCTAAATAAACCACTATCAATTAATATGTTCATATCTGTTTCTTCTAAAATTGCTTTTTGTAATTTTTTGTCTTTTTTTAGATAATAAAAACTTATCAATATATTTTTTGCTTTTGTTTTCTTTATAAGCTGTAAAGCACTATTAGATGTAACAACAAAATATAAATTATAGTTGTTTTTCATCTTTTTTGCACTCTCTCTTTGCTAAATATAAGAATGGCGTGTCGCATAATGCTATTAATGTTTCAATAATACAAGTTGTTATTGCTATTGATAAAATTGTCTTTATGTCAAACACTTTATAAAAAGCTAAAAAACTAAACCCAAAATTTTCTGTACAATTGCATAATATAGTACACAAATTATTTCTAAACCATAATTTTGTGTTTTTTTCTTTTAATTTGTTATATAGTATTACATCTAATCTATTTGCTATATAGTACATAGTTAAACTTGATAAACAAACTCTAGGCGCTAATTCAAATATAACTTTCATACTATCATTGACAAAATCAATACTATTTGGTACAAACAATAAGGTTAATTGTGTACAAATAAGATATGTTATTACAGAAAACAAACCAACATTTACACCTTTTATTGCATCTTTTTTACTATAGCATTCTGTTAATATATCTGTTGCTAAAAATGTTGATGCGAATAAAACATTACCTAATGTAGCATCTAAATTAAATATTGTTATTTGCTTTGCTACTTGTAAATTAGCTAATACACTTGCTAACCCTATATATGCTATTAATCCTTCTTTTTTATACAATTTGTTTGTTAATAATACTATACTAAATATAATTATAATTTCTATAAATAATAATAACTCATTCATTTTTATATCTCCTCTATTTCTACACCATATTTCCAAGCCATCAATTTCTTTTTTAGCTTATATTCTGGCGTTCTAAAACCCTTTGTGTCTACTACGTGATATTTACCCTCTTTATCTTTGTATGTGAAGTCTGCATAATATGAAGTTTTACGATATGTTTTGTCTTCTAACTTAAATGTCTCTATCAGCACAAATTCAACTTGTCTCTTTAATTCACTTATCTGCCCTGTTTTTTGTAATAATTCTAATTTTGCATAGTATTGCATTTCTTTTTTTGACTGAAACCTTATTCCTTTGTACTCACATTTTTTATTGTGGTATTTACTTTCTTTGAATATCGTGTATCTCATTTGCAATCCTTTCATCAATCATTTTTATAAGCATTGGTTGATATGTTCTTTTATCACTATGTACCATTTTATGATGATATGGACATAAAGGTATTACATTACCCATATATGTTTTTCTACCACACATTCCGTATCGTATGTGGTGTAGGGCTACTTGATTATTACCACAAATGGCACATTCATTGTTAAATAGCTCTAATGTTTTAGTATAAGTTTCTTTCTCTTTTTTATTCATAATACTCCTAATCTGGCAAATTACTGCCATACTCTTTGTTTAATTGCTCTTGTATTATTTTTATTTCCAACTTCACTGCGTTTATACACTCTTTGTTAGCAGAATATATTGCTTCTTTGGCTATTTCTTGAAACTTTAAATGTGCAACTTCGCTATTTCCTCTTGCTATATCATACGCAATTGTTACTGGCATTCCCTCATTTTTTAATTTTAACAACTCTTTTGCTAGGGCAATACGATAATCTGTATACGCTTTTGCATAATCTTGACCAGTATGTCTTAATTTTTTGACAGATATATTTAAGTCTTGTATCTTACTATTTAATAAATTAACTAAATCTAAATCCATATTTGTCTCCTAAAATGGCAACGGAAAGTTTTCATCATCTAGTTCATCAGTTGTTATTGTTTGCACCACATTTACTTCTTCTTTTTTTAATTCTTCTATTTTGCTAAATTCTTGCACTACTACGTACCAAATTGTATGTTTTTTATTCTCTTTATCTGTATAATTATAAAAACTTAAAAATCCTTTTGTTATATTTATTTTAGTTTTATTTTCTATTTGTGTATCTTTGGGCATTCTTATATCTATGTATGCACTTTCATATTCACCTTTAACATTTTTTGTTGATAAACTTGCTTTATAATGTACTTTGCCATTTTCTTCTTTTTTAAATATCATTACGTTATTACTTGTTATATTCATTATTTATTACCTCTATTATTTCATTGATTTTATCTTCTAACTTTGCATATAAATATTCATTACAATTTTGGTTAAAATCATAATGCATTTTTTCTATTTTATTATTTTCTTCTATTATTTCTATTTCATCATTTAAGTAGTTTGTATTTATAGGAAACAAACATTCCATATCTTCATTTATATAATTTTTATAATATTTATTATCTGCTAACATTACTTTTGTTATTTTAAATTCAATGCCATCATATTTTATTTTCTTTGGCAATTCTTCCCCATTTGCAATTTTATTCAACATGTCAATTATTTTCATATAAATCCTCCATAAAATTTATTAAATCTTGGTAAGCACTTGCCTTACTTACATATCTAACTTTGCCTCGTTTATAATCCTCAAACATAGCTTTTATTTTTAATTCTCTTAATTTGTCTATTATGTACTCTATTGTGTCATTTTCATTTAACCTTATTTTTTCGCTCATATTCGCTTGTTTTACCCTTTCTAGTATATTTATACTATTTTGACATTTTCGTGCGTCTAAGCCCCTTTAAAGCGCATTTAACGGCGTTCTATGTGTATTGTTCTGGCTTAAAAGTGTAATTTTCACTAATTTCTCGTTTAAAGTCATCAAATTCGTTTTGTAACCAATCTAATTCGTCGGCAACATTCTCAAATGCATCTAATAATTCATCTATCGTCACTAAATCTTTGTCTTTAAAATATTTTTCTTTTAACCAACTGCTTAATTCATCGGTTTTTATATATACACTATTCATTATTTCACCTTTTGCTTTAATTTGCTTACTGCATCTCTTAGCTGTTCTAAAGACATTTCACCATTACTTGATACACCATAATGTTTATAAAATACTTCTCTATCTGTTTCTGTTGCGTCTAATAGACTATTAACGCTATCTATTAATTCTAGTGTTTCTTTTTGCTCTTCTTCGCTAGGTAGTGGTTTTAATAACTCTGCACATTTTCTTACATAAGCATCTGTTGAATTTTCTCTTAACCACACTAGATAACTTTTATCAACTTCACTCAATTTTTTGCCACTATGTTTGCCAAACGTTAGTACATATTCTTTTGCTTCTTCTAGTGTTGGTTCTTTTGTCACACTTAAACTTTCTGCATCATCATCATCTGTCGCCAAGCCAAACGCCATTAATAAACTATATCTTCTTGCATACGTTAATGCACTTCCTTGTTCTTGTGCTGGATTACTCTTACCACTCAATGTAGCATTTACTACTCTGCAACCTTGTAACCAATCTTGCCACTCATCGTTGATATAAACTTTTGTAAAAATATAATCATCACCATCTATTCTTTCAATTTTTTGAATGTATCTAGCATTAATACGTTCTAAGTATCTATGTATCTCTGCTAAGTCTGTATAACAATAACCATAACCCTCTTTATTTTTATTTAATGTCGTTTCCATTTTCATTTACCTCCGTTTCAATTTGTTTTATTGTACTTGTTTCTATAAATTTGTCAACATCTGCTATTAACCATTGTGGAATTAACGGTTTATCTTCTAATAACCACATTACAGCTTTGCCATATTCCTCATCTGTCTTAAAATAACCTTTGCAATACATTTCATTTAATTTATCTTTGTAATATGCCCTTGTTTCTTTATCACATTCTTTTATTACTTCTGCAAGTGATGGCATATATTGTTCTGTTTTAATAATATTGCTTATTGCTTTGGCAACAACTTCATAGCGATAATTTTTTAGATTGTGATAATATAGTTTTACAAATGCCATAGCATTCTCTTTACTTATGTCTTTAAAATAATACGGATAAGCCACTTCTAAATTTTTTATTAAACTAGCGAACTTCGATTGTTCCATCATATACCTCCTTTAAAACATTGTTTATTGTTTCCCTTCTATCTTTAGATGCATTAAACTCTTTGATAGGGTAAACTGATTTCCAACTATTCATTATTGCATTGTTAAGCATTTCTATTTTTGTATTGTCATCATATTCATCTAATTTATTTTGTAATAACTTAATTGCTCTATCTGTATTTTTACATTTTAACTTTTTTCTTAAATCTAAAAATTCTAAAAATAAATTGTTTAATTCTAAATTTTCATAATATTTTTTTTGTATTATTTCTTTTTCTTTAATAATAGTATTAGTATCAGTATCAGTATCAGTATCAGTATCAGTATCAGTAACAGATGTATGCATAGGGTATAGATACCCTATATATACCCTATCATTTTTATATGCATCTATAATGTCAAATATAATGTTTTTTAAATTGTCATTTTTTATTTTTTTACTAACATCTTCAATGTTTTTTAATAATTTTTCACTCTTTGTCCAGTTATACTTATACCAATTTTTTACTAACAATTCTTTTGTGTCTTTTTCATATATTATTACCTTGTGAATATTTTGCATTCTAGTTAATAATTTTTGTACTATTTCTACATTATACCCTGTCTCATAACTCATTTGTTTTATTGATATTTCATAACAACCAATTAAATTTGTGTGTGGGTTAGTCAATAAGTATAAATAAAAGTATCTATCTTCTGGTGTAAAATCATCAACTATTTTATTATCATTCCAAAATGTTAATGATATAGTCCTATATATAGCCATATTATCTTACCCTTTCAAAATAATCTTCAATTTCTGCATCTTGATTTAAAAACTTAGTTATACAATAAGCTACTAACTTACTGCAATCTTGACTACCATTCACTATTCTAATTAGTGTTAATGGGGCTAAGCCAATAAATTCTGCTACTCTTGACTTATTGTACATTTTCATAACATTTTTGTCTTTAAAATGCCACATTATTATCATACCTCCCTCAACTTTACAATATAATCATATATCATAATCAACTGCTTGTCAATAGTAATTTTAATATTTTACACACAAAATAAAAAGAACCATTATAGGTTCTCTTTTAAATACAGCCATAGCTTTTCACATAGTTCATCATATCTTTTTCTAGTTAAAACTACTTCATTTTTTTCTGCTGGTAATAGCTTACACCACTCACCATTATTTGCTACCCATTTATCTTTTTCTATTTCATACCAAGTATAATTATCATCTTTAAATGTAGTTAATATATTATAAATTCCAACAGGACAAAAACCTATGCTTTGTGATGAAGTTGTATGGTCTAGCCTTACATTTAATTGATTTTCTATTACTTGCAATTGCGTTGCATCTTTATTGCGTTCTACTGGTTGTGGTAGTTCAACTTCTTTAGGTAAATCTGCATCTAAATATGGTTGTGGATTTATCTTTGTATCGCTTTTGTCTCTTACTTCAAAATGGACGTGTCCACCATTTGAATAACCAGTATTTCCCATATAAAATAGCACTTGGCCACGTTTTACTTTATCGCCTTTATTTACTTTTACCGTATTGTATGCGCCGTGTCCGTATAATGTGTAATAGCCATCTGTGTGTTTTAATTTAACATAGTTGCCGTATATGTGGTCTCCATTTGGATATGTATTATAATTACAATCTTTTACTATTTCTACTACTTCTCCATCACTATGCGCTATTACATTTCCTAGTGTGTATCCTTTGTTTACTATGTCCATTCCTTGATGGCTTGATGAAAACCAGTTAGTTATTTCGCCTAGTCCACCCTCTACCATTCTAACCTTTACCGACATCGTTGTCATCTCCTTTGTCTTTTTTTGCAAAATAAAATGTAAAAACCATTGTCACGTATACTAGAAAGTCTTTACTATCTACTTTACCAACAACAAAACCATATATTAATGTTATTGCTAGTGCTAGAGTAACAATACTTTTTAAATCAATTAATTTTGCTATCTTTTCTTTCATATTTCCTCCTTTATTTATAACCTATTACTTTAGTTATATATATTTGGTTTGTATCACCGACAGCATAAGGCGAACTTGAAATAGCCCACGAATAACTGCTACTACGTGATATTGATGTACCACTTATTGAATAATATGTACCACTTATGTATATTTTTACATTTGTACTATCTGGTGCTACACTATCTAATAATATTGTTTTACCATCTGCATCATATATTCTTCTACTTGTTAATCCTTGACTAGCGTGATTTTCAAAGTAATATATTTCTAAAAAGTCATAATTACTAGCACTATCACTTAATGTTACAGCGCCACTCGTTCCAGTTGCATTTGTAAATAAAGAGTGTGGCATTAATATTGGCTCATTATTAATAGTAGCTTTAATAAAATTAACTCTGTCTTTATGTTCTGTCCAAACACTAACACCAGTTGGCACTTGGTCTGTCTTTACAAAGTCTGTTGTATCATAATTTGTAAAACTATCTTTAATTTTAATTTTGTAACTATATGAACTTGTATAAACGATATTGCTTATTTGATAATTACTTACACTAACATTTTTAACATTGCCACTACCACTTGTTGATGAAGTAACATTAGAATAACTTGGCTCTGTTGTATTCCATATTTTGTATTGAACTTGTTGTGTATTGTTATTACCTATTACATCATTTCCTTTATAGAAAGTACCACTAAAATTCAACAAAACAATATTATCTGTTAGTGTTGTCCCACCACCTGTTTTTCTTTTTATCGTTGTTGTTGTCTTTTCTATTGTTGGCCTAGTATATTTTAATACTGGAAAACTAAATGCTTTTGTACTATAACCACTTTTATTATCTGTAACACCAACAGTTAAACTAACATAATAAGTACCACTTGATAAAGTTGTTTGTAATTCACCAACATTAGCAAAATTTACTGTTACTTTATTTGTTGATGAAGTACCTACCTGTACATTATTATGAAATATTTTGTAATTAGTAATTGTGGCACTATCATATGGTGTAGCTGTTATTGTAAATTGTTTATTAGATAGATATTGTGCTATTGTTCCTGTAGGCAAACTTACACCAGTTAATTGTGCGTTATTTTCTGCTGTAATTGTCATTGCAGTTATATCTGGTGCTTTATGTAATGGTGTCAATGTAAATGTATCACTAGCACTTGCACTTCCTGGAGTAAAACTATAACCCGTACTATCTGTTATTGAAAAGCCTATATTTATTGTTTTTGTGCCATCGCTATCGTGTGCTATTTCTAAATTGCTACCACTTTTTATTGTTGTTGTAGAAGTCCCATTATAGCTATATATTGGCCCAGTATATGTATTGCTACCAATTGTTATTGAATAATTAACACCACTAGCATTCCAATCCCAACCGCTTTGTATTGGTGATATTTGCAATGAATAGCTTAAAAATGAACTATTACCACTTGTTGAACTTTCTGTAACAGATAGTGTAAATCTATGATGCCCTTTTGAACCATTTGCTGTTAATGTCTTACTTAATGCCATTAGTAATCACCCCCATTATAGAAATGTCCTACGCATTCTTCACCATTATCTGTATATAGTTGTGTTACAAACATTGGTGTATCATCTTTATCGTCCATGCCATAGTAATATACTCCAAACAATTGCAAGTCTTTTTGTTTTGAACCATCTTTTGTATATTGTCCTATTACATTTTCACCATCATAATAATACGTTCCTGTTTCATCTTGTTGTGATTTAAAGTTTGTATCGCTATTTGTTATTATTAAACCACTATCATTTAATGTAAATCTTTTTTCTTTAGTTGTTACTTCGTTTACTTCGCCTGTTTCAGCATCTATATTAGTTGTTATTATTGATATTGTTCTACTTGTTGCATCTTGTGTTGTTATTACTTCATCTAAAGCGCCACTTACGTTATCTATTTGTCTTGTAACTTCTTGTATACTAGCTTCTGCCTTATTTGCGATTATATAAGCTGTATTTATCTTTCTGTCTGTGCTATCTGCTTTTGTATAATCTGTGTTTGTTTCTTCTGGCATATCTACATATACTTGTTCTTCTAATCCCTGCGTTACGTTCACGCTATCGTTTAGCATTATGCAAGAATAAAACTCATTACCTATTTTAACATTGTATCTATCACACAAGTTATAGTAGCATATTCCTGTACTAGAATAATCGTTTATGTAATAGTATAAGCCATTTAATTTGCTATATATATCTGCCATATATGTATCTCTATCATTGCCATTCATTATTTGATTGTCTGCTATCTT
>Ga0310690_10002959_pt1 | contig 26507 bp, 22 predicted proteins | sample AusTroGonzalo_MG_2_FD_207661 | JGI IMG/M metagenome (GOLD analysis project Ga0310690, IMG submission 207661) | Bovine rumen microbial communities from tropical cattle in Woodstock, Queensland, Australia - Gonzalo_04 (v2) (version 2) | ecosystem: Host-associated > Mammals > Digestive system >...
TCCGTCCCCTGATCCGGCTCCAGCTGGCTGTCCCCGACGAACACGGATTCGGCGTGGGATTCCAGGATAAGCGCGGAGTCCGTTTCCCGGACATACAGGGAGGCGTGCTTGATCTCGATGTCGTTACTGCCGGGACGGATTCCCGCCGCATGGGATTTCCCGATCATAAGCCCCTCGGGGGGCACGATGAAGGACCTGCCGGAAAGTTCTCCGCCTGTGAACTGTATCTTGTAATACTTCTGCATCGTTTCGCCTCCTCAGAACAACGGAACGCCCGCTTCTTTCATTTTCAGAAAGACCGGAGTCAGGATGATGATGAAAACCGCGGGAAGGATGAAAAGCGCCATCGGAAGCAGCATCAGGGACGGTGCGCGCTGCGCTTTGCATTCGGCGATGGAGAACCGGAGTTTCCGCATTTCCTCGCTCTGGATCTCCATCGTTTCCGCCAGCGACGCGCCGAGTTCGGTCCCCATCACGACGGCGGCGGTGAACGACGTGAATTCCTTGAGCTGGATCCGTTCCGCCATATTCTGAAGTGCGACCGTGCGGATCACGCCGAGTTCCATTTCACGGAGCATGATCCGGTATTCGTCGATGAGCGGGCCTTTGACCCCGAGCGTCACATAGAAACGGATCGCCGCGCTGAAGTCCAGGCCGCCGCGCATCGCCGACGAGATCAGATCAATGGAAAAGGGGATCGCCTGAAGGATCTTCGTCTGGCGTGTCTGGACCAGATTTCCGACCGTGGTGCCGGGCAGGAACCAGCCGACGAAAGCGCCGATCAGCCCCGCGACGGGGACGGCCCCCCGTTCGCCTGCATCGACGACCATCAATGCGCCCAATGCCCCCAGCGCTCCCAGCAGGAACATCAGGAACACCCGCGATTGATAAATGAATTCGGGAGTTACGTTCAGCCCCGCATACTGGAGCTTCTTCCGCATGATGCGGCATGGCGCGGGGAAAAGCCTGTGGATCAGGCTGCCGACCCCGAGCACCTCCATGATCTTCGCCGGTGTCAGGCAGAAACGGAACAGCAACGGGAGTTCCTCTTCCTCCTGTTTCTTTTTTCCGCGCGAGGCCGGGGTGTTGTTCGCAAACAGAACGTACACCATAAACGGCGTGAGCACCGCGAGAAACGTAAAAAGATAAATCGTCATAGGGTTCATATTACACCTTCACATCCACGATTGCCCGGATTACGAAATACCCGATGGTTTCCAGCGTCAGCATGACCCCGATGGCGCACCATCCGATCAGCGTCTGCACCATCGGCAGCATCAGGTCGTTGTTGATGACGAACAGAAGCACGAAAGCCAGCAGGGGCGCCAGGGACATGGCGAGCGCTTCGAACCGCCCCTGCGCCGTCAGCGCCTTCAGTTTCTGCTGGAACTCGATCCGTCCGCGGATCGTCTGCGTGATGCGCTGGAGGACATCCGCCAGGCTTCCGCCCGATTGCAGCGTCAGGCGGATCGACACGATCAGAAGCTGCAGGTCCTCGCAGGGAAGACGGTCATACATGCGCTGAAGCGCGTCCGGCAGTTCCACGCCGAGCCGGTACTCCCGCAGGACGATGTCCAGTTCTTCCTTGAGCGTCCCCTCGCTGCGCCGGGCGAAGACTTCCAGCGCCTGCGGCAGGGCCTGCCCGGCGCGGAGTCCGCTGGTCAGCCCCATGGAGAGGTCCAGGATGCTGCCTTCGAAATCCTGTGCGCGTTTCTTCACCTTGCGGGAATAATACAGGATCGGCAGCACGAACCCGAGGCCGAGTGCCAGCAGGCTGACCGGGACCAGTACATAGATCATAAACACCTTGCAGAACAGCAGGATCGCCACGATGAGCGCCATCAGAAGGGTGCCGATCGAAATCTGGATCTGAAGCAGGACACGGGACGCGACGAAATATCCGATGTCGTTGCGGTGTCCGCCGGCGGTCTTGTCCTTCACCTTGTGGTCGTAGTGCTCCATGCTGATCCCCTGGACCATTACGACCGACAGGAAGATCAGCAGAAAGACCGCCGCGAAAACCAGCAGGTAGATGGCGATTCTTTGCAGAATGGAGATATCCATGACGCCTCAGACCTCCGGTACGAATACCGACATGTCCAGCTGCAGGTCGCCGGACTGCCGGAGTTCATCGACAAAACGCGGGATGTTGCCGGTTGCCGTATGGTGTCCGACGACACGGAATTTCTCATCGAACCCTTCCTGCTCGAACGTGAAGATGTCCTGCATCAGGATGATGTCGTTCTCACGCCCCGTGACCTCGCTGATCTTCACGATCTTGCGCGAGCCGTCCGGCAGACGGGTCTGCTGAACGATCAGGTGGATCGCCGAGGCGATCTGTTCACGGATCGCGGAGGACGGCAGCTCGAATCCCGCCATCATGACCATGTTTTCCAGACGGGACAGCGCATCGCGCGGCGTGTTCGCATGGCAGGTCGTCATGGAGCCGTCGTGGCCGGTGTTCATCGCCTGAAGCATGTCAAGCGCCTCCGGGCCGCGGCATTCGCCGACGATGATCCGGTCGGGACGCATACGGAGCGTATTGATGACCAGGTCGCGGATCGTGATCCGGCCCTGTCCCTCGACGTTTGCGGGACGCGCCTCCAGGCGGCAGAGGTTTTCATGCGTCAGCTTCAGTTCCGCCGAGTCTTCGACCGTGATGACGCGTTCCTTTTCGGGAATGAACTGCGAAAGGATGTTCAAAAGCGTCGTCTTGCCGGAACCCGTGCCGCCGGAGACCAGGATGTTTCTGCGTGCGCGGACCGCCTCTTTCAAAAACAGCGTCATGGCGTGCGTCAGGCTTCCGAATTTTTCCAGGTCCTCCGCGACCAGCTTCTTCGACGGGAATTTTCGGATTGTGACGAGCGATCCGTCGAGCGCAAGCGGAGGAATGACCGCGTTCACGCGGGACCCGTCCTCAAGTCGGGCGTCCACCATCGGGGATGCCGCGTCGATATGGCGTCCCAGCGGCTCCACGATTCGCTGGATGATCGACTGCAAATGCGCCTCGCTGTGGAATTTGGACGGGGTCCGGTACTGCAAGCCTTTGCTTTCGATGAAAATGTGTTCCGGCCCGTTGATCATGATTTCGGAAATGGACGTGTCGCGCAGAAGCGGAGAAAGCGGGCCGAGCCCGATCAGGTTGTCCATCAGCGTTTGCCTGAGCAGGTCGATGTTCACATCAGGGGGGATCTCATGCCGGATTTCCCGGAGGATCTGGTCCAGGGCGGACTCCACCTGCGGACGCATTGCCGCGTTGGAAAGATTGTTCTGCGTCTCCTTGCTCACGTTGAGCAGTTCCAGCACGCGTGTCTGAACGCGTTTCGACAACTGCATCATGCTTTCCGTGAAAAGGCTCTGCTGATCCGCCTGAGCCGTATAAAGGGGAAGCGTGTGGCCGTCCGTTCCCGGAACCGGGATCCCCTGCTGCGTCGCGGAGGGGCCCGGGGGCGTCTGCTGAGGTTGGATCCGGATACTGCTCGTGGTGGAGGAAGAGCTCGGACTGACCGTGAATTCGAAATCGGCGATCTTCAGGATATCGCCCTCGGCCAGCTCCGTTTTCTCCGTGATGCCGACGCCGTTTTTCTTCGTTCCCGCATGACTGTCCAAATCCCGGACGAACACTCTCCCGTCCTCTTCCGTGATCTCGGCGTGGCGGCGCGAAACGCGCTTGTCCGGGATCCGGATGTCGGCGTCCTCCTGCCGGCCGATGACCATACGGCACCCGGACGGAAGTTCGATGGAGCGGTTTTCGTTTTTGAAGATAAGTTTCATTGGAGGTGTCACCACGTGAACATCCGCTGGAACCACGATTTCTCTTCGTTTTCCAGGACCTTTTGATTTTCCACGTTGACCCGTTCGGAAACTTCCTGCTCCAGCGAGGCGTTCTCCTCGGACGGACGGGCGGATATCTGCGTGTTCTGATGCATCAGCTCGGGCGACACCAGAATCAGCATCTGGATTTCTTCTCCCTTGTCTTCCGAGTTGGAGGCGAACCAGTTGATGACCGGGACGTGCCGGAGGAACGCATACCCGGAAGGCCCGTTATGGATGAATGTCAGTTCCTTCTGTCCGGCGATGATGGCGGTTTGTCCAAGCGGACATAACAAAGAAGTTTTCGTCTTGCTCTTGCTCTGGATGTAGTCCTTGTCGTCCCGGACCGGAGGCAGACTCCGTTCCAGTTCCAGGTCCAGCTTGACCGTATGGTCTTCCTGAAGGAACGCCTGTGCTTTGTATTTCAGGCCGAACTCGATTTCCTTCATGTCGGCGGAATTATCTCCGTACACCATCACCTGGCGCGTGCCGCCGTTTTCGAAGGAAGATTCTCCACCGTTGCTCGTGAGCGTGATATGTCCGGCGTCGCGGAAATCGGAGATCCCGTTGTTGCCGAAGAATGTCAGGGCGCCTTTCAGTGTCGTCTTCAGTGTGGTCGATCCGCCGCCCTGCTGGCTGAAATGGTTGTCGATCGCTTCCATGTTGCCGTTGTACATCGCCTTGAACCAGCCGATGACGTCCCATGTCAGCACCGTGCCGTCCGCCAGGGAGTTCCCGAGACGTTCCAGCTGGGTCCGCGTCACGCCGACGAACACGATCCCGAGGTCGATCTGAGCAGGCGCGATCCTCAGATCCGTTTGGAGGGTGACGTTGTTGGCGTTCCATTCCGGATTCAGCCAGCGCTGAGCGGCAAGAATGGACTGGACCGTCTGAACGCCCTGCTCGGAGTACAGATGGCCCCGCACGGTCAGAACGGTCCCGGTCAGGTTCATGCTCAGTTTTCCGGGATATTCGGGCCCGGATTTGTCTTCCACCGGGAATCCCGCATTCGCCAGCTGTTTTTTCAGGTCGGTGATCAGTTTCGCATCCGGGATGAAGGAGACATAGTTGTTGCATCTGTTCTCGTAGGACTGCATGATCCGGCGGAAATAATCCCAATGGAGGGGCTGCGTCACGATGCCGCGGAGAACCAGCCCGCCGTCGTACATGTGAAGCGTTATTTCGGGAAGCTCCTCAAGCAGACGGCTGAGTTCCTGATACGTCTGAAGCGTGGAGTTGAACACCGTGACATGATATTCCTTTTCGATGCCGCCCGCATGGACGATGACAAGTGCCTGGCCGGGAGAAGATCCGGATATCTCGAACGTGCTGCCGGTGACCCGTTCGATCTTGACGTTCGACGAATCCGACTTGCAGGATTCGATGGCAAACGGCACGCTCAGCACACGTTTTTCTCCGACGGTGATGGAGACCTGCTCCTGCATCATGTCCTGCTCGTCGGAGGCCGCCTGGGTCAGCGCCTGGGTGATCGCTTTCGCGAGATCTTCCTGGGATATTTGAGTTTCGCCCTGCTGCCCCTGCTGGGGTTGCTGGACCTGCTGGGGTTGCTGGGCCTGCCGGGGTTGCTGGGTCTGCTGGGCCGGGATGGAGGATGGCTGCTGAACCCCCTGCGCCATCCCGGAAAAGGGCAGGATCGCGATTGCCAGCGAAAGAATGGCTGTCTTCAGTTTTTTCATGCTTTACCGCCGTTCAGTTCGAGTGGTTTGCTGTTTCGTTCGGAAGCACTGTCGTATCCAGACCGGAACGCACGTTTTCGAATGTTTTCTTGTTCACGGAACCGATTTCCGTACGGCTCCGCGCGGACGGATCGTTTCTTCTGCGGAGAATCGGATAGAGTTCCGCCTCCTGCTGGGCCGCCAGCAGGATCGTCGCCTGACGGGGCGGCAGGGAAACGTAAATCGTGGCGGTCGAGTTGCCCGATTCGCGGAAAAGACCGTTGCTGTTGTCAATGCCGATCACCTCGATACAGGGGAACAGGATGACGGTTTCGCGCTCCATTTGCACGTCCGCCTTCTCCGCCTCTTCCGGGTTTTCGAGCAATTCCTCCGTTGACAGTTTCGGCTTGATGACCTCGGAGTGAGAATAGGCCGCCGCGATCGCGATCTCATCCTGGGGCCTCAGCATTTTCACGAGGGTCGGATCGGAGAACGTCACGGGGATCAGCCATTTGCCGGAAGCGACGCAGTCCGCGAGGGAAAGGTTCAGCTGGATATCCTCGAACAGGACATAGTTTCCACGTTTGATCGCGTGCGGGATCTTCTGCCCGTAGGTCAGACTGACGCTTTCCCACATGATCGCGGACTGGGGAACGGCCGATTCCGGCACGTTTTTGAACGAACATGCGCCCGGCAGAAGTTCCTCGCCCGCCTCGAGGTCACGGGCCGCGACTACGACGGACACCTGCGTCTCCTGGTCGGCGCTTTTATTTTCAAGCAGAAAGTGGCTCACCACATAGACTGCCGCAAGCCCGAGAATGACGGCTACGATCAAAGGAATGACATTTTTCATCTGGCTGACCTCATTTCGTATTGTATGGGATAGGTTTGATCAAAGCGGTGTTTTGGATTTTCAACAGCGTCCAGGCAAATGTCCGAGCCGTATCTCAAACGGGTTGCAATCCCCGCGATCGTTTTGTTTTTCTTGCGTAACATTTGTTTTTTCTCCTGCTCGCAATGAATTATACATTTTTTTCACTATAATATAATATATACTTTCCTGCCCTTGTTTTCAACCCTTCCAGTCTTTTTTTTGAAAAAAACCTCAATGAGGACTTGTAAACAAAAGTTGGAAAAGGAAAAGCTAAACGACATTTTCACCAAGCAGTTTGCCTCCCCTCTGGCATGCACGAATTCTTCGATGCTACCACGGAACGCATCTTCGAGAAATCCGGCAAGGAAATCCTGGCGAGCCTGTAGGGATGACCTTTCACCAAACTCCTTTTTTCAAAACTTGACGAGCAGAAAAAACCTGCTCGTAAGTCAAACCCGTACAATTAAGCTCAAAAATGAGCTGTTCGGAACCACACCTCTGCCCAGATTCTGCACGTGAGGAAAATGACACCCATTTGAATGGGAATAAAACCGCCAAAACGGGCTTATCGGATTGGATCGCAACAGGATAACGGCTTTCCCCCTGTAGGCAACCGAAAAGCTCGTTTTTTCGGCATTTTTTGTGGGCGGCTTGCAAATGCAGCTGACCGGAGGGAAAACGGACGGGGTTTGTTTGACCGCTATGGTATTATAGCGAGGTGATAACATGACCCTGGAATCCTTTTATCAGAAAATACTGAATCCGCCCGAGCCGTGGATCGTGTCGGAAGTCAAGCTGTCGGAGCTTGGTCCCTGTGTGAACGTCTGGCTGACACACGGGAAACACTCGTTCCGCTGTCCCGAATGCGGGGTTGAGGCTCCGATCTACGACCACATGCCGGAACGTGTCCTGCAACATCTGGACACCTGCGGACGCGAAACCTGTCTCCATGTGAAGCTACCTCGTGTGAAATGCCCTGAGCATGGCGTGAAGATGGCAGCCTTTCCGCTTGCCGGACCGAATCAGGACGTAACGCACGATCTGGAACGGAAGTGCATCCAGGCCACGATAGCGAATAGTCAGACGGATATAGCGAGGCTGTTCGGGCTTTCATACGACCGACTGGAGGGTATTATGAACCGTGCGCTACATCGTGGCGCTTTCATTACCGGGGAGAAGATCCGCCGTACTCACCCGGTCCCTCCGTACATGTGGTACGTTCCAAGAGGCGGCTGGGATTAAAAATTATACTATGGTATAAAATGTTGCAGCATCAGCTGTTTTTAGAAAATATGCCAAAACGCCATCTATCGGTCATAAGCTCAAGTCCGCACCCCATTATTTCGCACCATTTCCGGACATGACACGGAGCACGCCTCCTTCCGGTCGACAGAAAAAGTAGAAGAATACCCCATCCCCGCCTCATAAAATGCGGTACAACCAAGTTGCCCTGATTGTACCGCAGTGCTCGCCTCGTGAAGAGGAAGCAAGGTAACTCAACAATGAGTAGCGAGCCGCAGGAACAGTGTTGATTTGAATTCGTCACCAAACGGCTTTCCCAGGATCGAAACCCACTTCCTGGTACACCATCTGGCGATGTCCTTCACCTCTTTCCTGGCCAGTCCGGGAATCCTCCTGTAGTGCTGGAGAAATCCGGTCATGCGGGCTACGGCTTCTTCCAGTACGTCCCCGTCTTTCGACTGGGCGTACGACTCCAGAGCGCTGAGGAATGCTCCACATACCTCCTGCTCCTTTTCGCGCTGGATATGCCAGTGTCCCCCGTCCAGATAAACGCCGAGGACAGCGAGCTTGCGGATATCGACGATGTGGGTCTTCTCACGGTTCACCGGGCATTTCATGGTTTCCTCGATGAACTTGATCACTCTCTCCTTTATCCGTTTAGCAGCACTGCGGGAGTGGCAGAAAACTGTAATGTCATCCGCATAGCGGACGTAGCGGTGACCACGAAGCGCCAGTTCCTTGTCCAGCTCATCCAAGTATAGCTTGGAGGCCAGCCACGGAGACAGAACGCTTCCCTGGGGCGTACCTATCCGGTTTCTCTTCCTTGCTCCGTTCGGCCCACAATCTCGGTCGTGATGAACTTTCCTACGAGATCAATCACGCGAGTGTCCAGCAGGTGAACATGGAGTTTTCCGAGAAGCCGGCCGTGATCCACATTGTCGAAGAAGGCTTTCAAATCGAAGGAAATGCAGAATCTGTAGCCTTCCTCTCTGATGTGATTCACTTCGGCTATCGCGTCAGCAACACCGAGCTTTTCCTGATATGCAAACGAGAAGGGACTCCAGGTGCTATCCGGCACAAGTCCGGTTACAGCCTGGAGGATCATCGTCTGCACGATTCTGTCGCGCACGGTGGCTATCCCAAGTGTCCGCTTCTTCCCGTTTTTCTTGGGGATGAGTACGGTTCTGACTGGAGCGGGTTCGTAGGTCCCGTTCCGCAGGGCTTCTCGTATCTTATCCCGTAACGGAAAGGAAGCGATCAGTGGTTCGCATACTTCCCGGACTTTCCTGCGGTCAATTCCAGCGGCTTTATTGGGGTCACTGTTCACTTTCCGCAGGGCGGTCAGGAAATTGGTATCTTCAACGATACGTTCCATTAGGTCCGTACAGTTGCACCCCGGAATGCTGTGTCTGCCGAGCAGCGGGTCATAGACCGTCTGTGTCAGCACATCCCGGTGTTGTGAGTTTGCATACGGATGACAGCCACCAGGGGTCTTGCCTCTGTTCCCGGTACTGTTCCGTACGTCTTTCGACCTGTACTGCCCTCCGGCTGACTTGTTGGTCCATCCTTCCGGAGTCAGTGGGGTGTTGGCTGTACTGGTCTGTTTCGGCGTTGGCTTTCTCCGCCTTTCGGCTGATGTCTTGCCTGTCGCCTTGGTGCTCTGCATATTGTCAGTGTGACGATACACAGGGAGAGATTCGTTCAGCCGAGTGCCAGTGGCCGAGTGTTTCTCATAGGGAGACATACCAGGGGCGAATGATTTCTGCTGTGTGTGTCCCTGGTTGTTGCGGTTGTCGGGACAAGGCTCGCCGTCTGCGGGATGACTGTTCGCATCAGCTTGTTCCTGTCCGTGTGCCCCATGTCCTTTATCAGCCGCCTTGTCATAGCCTTTCTGTTGCAGCTGGGGTTTATGGAGGAGAGTCGGTTTCGACTTGCAGTTCCTTCGCGTTTCTGCTGTTGTCTTCTGCTTGCCGTGGTTTCCAGCTTCGTCGTCCATGTGGCGAGTGGCTGGTTGGGATTCCTTCTTCAGACTGGCACTCTGAGGACTAATCCCGTTCCTGACCGGACGATGCAGGTGTTTCTTCCGGTCTTCCTGTGATGTTGCGGAGCCGACTCCCTCGGGAGTGTGGTTATACCCGGGGGCAGCTGCCACGGTTGACTCACGTCCTTTATCAGCCGAGTTGCTTCCTTCTTTCCTTGTCGGCTGTGGTTTATCAGGGTGAATCTGTTTGTCTGTACGGTGGATGCGCCTTTCGGCTTGTTCCTGTCGTTCAGGCTCAGTTTTACCCGCAGCGTCGGTTTGCAATGACGTATGCGGAGTGGCGGGATCCTTCGCTGATTCCATATCGGAGGATTGCAGCGGGGGTTCGGTTGTGGCGGCATCGTTGTCAGCTTTTGTGTCGGCTGGTTCGGTGTCGCCGGGGAAAGATTGTCGAGAAATGATCACGTTTTGTATCTCCTTCTTATCGTTTCGGAAAAAAGGTGTCTGTTCTACCATAGCACGGAACGGTAAACAAATAATCCGCGCAAAACGAAAGCTGTCGTCAAGATTGGGAAGAGGCGGCAAAACACGCCTGAAATAATCAAAGACGGGACGGCGGCAGTCTCATGTCATGTGGTCGTCTCTGATCCAGCAACGCGCACCCCGCACGAAAGGAATGTTCGGAAACGATTAACATATCCTCTCCCCAATCGCAAGCCGGTCTTTTCATATCCGGAACAGCACATAGTATCTATTATACCTTACCTATATAAGGCAGGCTGAATTTTATACTGTAGTATAAAATTCAGCCTGAAACCGAAAAATGGTCCGAGAAAGTCGCATTTTCCGGCTTCTGCTGTCTCGGTGTGGGTGCCGCCGGAATAATCCGACGGCACCACGCATGACCATGTTCGGACTTTTTTTCCGAACATCCGTCCGAACATCCATCCGAACATCTGTCCGAACCAAGTTGTCAGTCTTATGGACTTCATCTCGCACCCTGATCACAGGATTCCAGGCGGGATCGCCTTCTCGTTAAGCCTGATGATGCAACCTTTCTCGACGGATTCGAGCTTCTCTCCATTTTTGGTGAGAATTACGATCAACCCACGAGCCGAAAGCTCTTTGAGCAGATTCTCACGGGTCTTACTATCCCAGCCCGTCCCGTTGGAATTACGACTGATTTGGGCCACACTGACTGGGGAATCGTTCTTTCCGCTAATCCGGGCAATGAGTCGCGTCATCTTCCGGTAATTCTCTTCCTGCATCCGCTCGTGTCCTTCCAGATTTGTGAGTGTCCCCAAGGCGGATTCTGCCATCGTCAGAATTCTGTAAAGGACGATCCTGGCACGGTCGAAAAGCTCGGCAGTCAATATCGGTGGCGTATGGGAAAGAGAGTCTGTCGCTTTCGGGATCGCCAGCATCAAGGCAATCCTCGGCAGGTACTCATTCCCGTAGCGCAGGACCAGCGGTCTCATCGTCTTGGATATTTCCGCGAGAATCGGTTCCGTGAACTTCGTGTTGTATTCCGGGTCTGGGACATTAACTTCTCCCTCTATTTCCGAAATCGCAAGCAGCCCCTTGCAAAGACGGTTCAGGTCATCAAACGCATCGCGATTGCACGCGTTGACAGAGTATGCCATATCGTTCTCGGTCAGCGTGAAGATCAGGAAACGCCCTAAAAGCCCCTGAGCGATATCCAGTTCTCGGCCAAGCGCATTGAGCATTTCCGGCTGGAGCGCGGCATAAACTGACGGGTAGAACCACGGGGCAGAACGTTCCGGGGCATTTGTGCGCTTGGACAACCTGTCGTTGAACTTTCCGGCATTGAACATGTCCGTCAGGGGCTTCTTGATCCGTCCAAGGGTCCCCTTTCCACGCAGAACTTCGCTGAATTCCTGATATTCAAGCATGCAATGGGGATTTTCTGCCACGGCGTCCTTGATACCTTCAGGGCTTCCGTCGTTTATGACCGTATAGCCCAATGGTTCAACGAGTCGAGTACATCCCATGCCTTTACCGGCTCCAGACGGAGCCACCGTCATCACATAGGTGTTCGGGACGTTGCCGTATCCGGTATTGATGTAGAGGCGCGAGCGCCGTGCCGGGGTTATGTTGATCTGAGGTACGACGTCGCCGTTGGAATCAAACTCAATGTCAGGCTCTTCCCCCTGGTGTGTCAGCGCGATGCCCATCAGAAGAATGGCTTGACTGCATATCAACGGAAACGGCTCTTTTCCCCGGTAATTCTTCGCGAGCGCTTCGCAGATCGTTTCCAGGTAACTTCCCTTGATCGCGGCTTTCACGTCCTCATCAGTCGTCTTCCTCCAGAAAAACGGCTCACTGTGGCTGATTTCCGGAAGGGGGTTTCCCGAGAATTCCGACGTTGACCTGGTGGATGGCTGTGGAACCGACGATTCTGGCGAATCGAAAAGATCCGCCTGCTCGTCCGGGGAGCGATCGAAGGCTGACATCTGTGTCTCGGATTCAGTGTTCAAGGATGCAAGGCCATCGGCGGCATTGGTGGTTGGTGCGTTTGACGCGCCGTTTTTTTTAGTTGTTTTCATCGTAGAAAACTCCTGTGTTGCGCCGCCGAACTCTTTCCGGCGGCATTTTGTTTCTATCTTTACAATAGCTCTCTTTTTTTTCTCTCTGTCCGGGGAGTATACCCGATTTCGGGGCTATATTGACCCGAACCGGGTATCCGGCAGGACGATTCAAAAAAGAAGCCATCCTTCGGTGTCGCTTGATGTGGGGAATATCTCCGTTTTGGTCGCGGGGATACCGTTATCGGCAAAGCTGCGGATTTCGTCCTCGTCAAACCGGACCTTCCGGGAAGAAAACCCGATCTGGCTGATGAACCCCTGTTTCACATAGGCTCGGAGTGTCGGACGGGATACCCCGAGGATTTCCATCGCTTGCCTGGCTCCGATCAGATGACGATGTGATTTCATCTGCCGGAAACTCCGGAGGATGGTGTCGATTTTGTCTTTGGGTACGGTTTCGTCCGCTGCCAGGATGGTACGGATCACGTCGAGCGTTTCTGTTTTCATTTTGTCGTCTCTTTCTGAACGCGGGTTGTTGATGCGTCCACGATAGCGGAAGCGTCAAAAAGAATCGGGAGAATCGAAAACAGAATCCATTTGAGACTGGATTGCTTTTGATCTGGCTTTCTTTAACCATATTAATATATATGCGACACTCATGTCTGTACCCTTGCGATGCCGTATGGCGCTTTTTTCGTGTTTTTTTCGATGACAGACATTTAAACTGACGTTACATGGCAATGTGATGTGCTATATTGAACTTAGAAACTTCTTCGGACAAACGGGGCCTGAAAATCCCGGAAAGAATCAACCAAAGCTACACAACCTGCGATCGGCAATAAAATCAACACAACCAGAACAACTTCCGCCATTTCCGCAGATAAATGAAACAGTCAACTTGAAAACGAGCGCTCTGGGGGTTATATTAGGGCCATGTAATTAAGAAATATAACCTCGCCGGTCATATATTAACAAAATGAAGATGCCATCTCCTCATCACACACAAGACAAGCACCAGCAGGCGATTCCCTGGCAGGATTGCCTGGCGAAGAGTAATCCCCAAAAGAGCGTTCTACGGCACTCACTCGAATGCGGAGCGGTTTTCACGCAACTTATCCGCGAATCCAGGCTGCCGGACACTCTGCTTCCTCCTGATGCGCTTTTTTTCGCACTCGGACACGACTGCGGGAAGATTTCTCCAAGGTTTCAAGCGAAAATCCGCAATCAAACTGTTGACCCGAATCAGGAAGACAGTCACGCAATCATATCCGAGGTGGCTTTCAGCGAGTTCCTGGGAGATGACCGTCGAGACGACGCGGCCACGATTCCCGGCTGGCATCATGGGAAACATGTGCTTCCGGGACGCTCGGCCTCGCATTATTCGTACGGCGGTGAGGAATGGCAGAAAGAACGGCAGTTGTTTCTGGAGCGCCTTTCGCAGGAATCTCGGTGCGTTCCAGACGGCATGTCCAAAGAGTCGGCATCGCTCATCGCCGGGATGGTCTGCGTGGCAGATTGGATTTCCTCGGACGAACAGAATTTCCAGACGGACTATACAGATTCCTTTGCAAGGATGACGGAAGAAGCTGCGGACATCCTGAAGCGGATCGGCTGGCGATCCTGTAAGTTCAGACAGGGACTTGCTTTCCACGATGTTTTTCCTTTTGAACCGAACGAAGCGCAGCGGAGATTGTGCGAGGAAGCAGTCAAGCCGGGCGTCTATCTTCTGGAAAATACGATGGGAACGGGCAAGACGGAAGCGGCACTGTACACGGCGTACAAACTGATCTCGAATGGAGTCAACCACGGTCTTTTCTTCGCACTGCCGACACGCCTCACCAGCAACAAGATTTATGAACGTGTCCAGTCCTTCCTGAAGACCGTGACGGAGTCCAGCGAGGCGTCCGTGCGTCTTATTCATGGCACTGCATGGCTCGAAGCATCGGGTGGAGGGGAAATGGAAGCCGGAAAGGAATGGTTTTCACCCTCGAAGCGCGCCATGCTGGAACAGTTCGGCGTCGGCACGATCGACCAGGCATTGAAGGGCGTTTTGAATGTAAAGCACTTCTTCGTGCGTCTGGCCGGACTTGCGGGGAAAGTCGTCATCATCGATGAAGCCCATTCCTACGACGCGTACATGTTTTATCTGCTGAAAAACCTGTGCCATATCCTGGTGAAGCTGAACTGCACCGTCATTGTGCTGTCCGCCACGCTTCCGGCTGAACGGCGTGCGGGGTTGCTTGAACGCACCACGGATGACCTGCCGCACGGAGCATATCCGCGCCTGACATCAAGCAAAGGTGGGAGTATTGCACAGTCCGTCTTAAAACCTGGCCGGAGAACAGAAGTAAATCTCCGCCGGATTTCCCCAGAATCTGTCGTTGCGGAGGCGATCCGCGAAGCCCGGAACGGGTGCAACACGGCGATCATCGTCAATACGATTCAGGATGCACAAGAGCTGTTCGGACAAATTCGCGCGGAGATCACGGACTCGGAGTTTTCCGTTGGTCTGCTCCACTCGCGTTTCCCGTTGTGGCGGCGCAATGAGATCGAATCGTTCTGGCTCGGTCGCCTGGGGAAGAATGCAGGTCCGGACCGTCCGCATGGAAGCATCTTGGTCTCCACACAGATCATCGAACAGTCCGTAGACATGGACTTCGACTTCATGATCTCGGAGACGGGCCCGTCCGACCTGATGTTTCAGCGAATGGGACGCCTATGGCGGCATGAACGTCCAGTACGGCCTTGCGAAGCTCCTGTATTCTGCTGGATCGACCACGGACTTAGGACTGCGGACAGCGCAAAAGATGCCAAGTCTCTTGCCGGTTCAAACGGCTGCATCTATGCACCGTGGCTGCTCCTACGCGCGGAAAAGATATGGAGCGGACGCGATTCGGTAATGGTCCCCGACCACATGGACGAAATCCTGGAGTTCAACTATAATACGGAGACTCCTACGGACGAGGTGGAGAAGGAACTCTTGGCCGAACTGAGCGACAAAGTGCGATCCATGACTGCAACGGCCTGTTCGGCATTTCAGGACGGTTTGTCCGGACAACAGACTGCTTCAGGGGATGACAGCGATGAGGCGGCAACGCGTCTGTCCGATTATCCGCAAATACCAGTGCTTTTGGTTCAGTCGCTTCAGGTCGCCGAGAGCGATTGCGTGCTTGCGCTGTCCGACGGCACACGGCTTTCCATCGTTCAAAATGAGAAGTTTGACATCCGCAAGATGCGGTCTTTCGCGGCGAATATGGCAAACATCCCGTTGTACTGGCTGGACGAGTCCGAACGTAAATCCGATCTGCCTGAACCGCTGATGGCTTACTGGAAATACGATGCTCCGGTCATTCTGCGGATTATGGAGGATGGCACACTTGTCCTGCTGGATGGAACGGAGACGATAATTCATTACGACAAAGATTTCGGCATATCACGGAAACATACAATGAAAGGAGACAAAACGGATGAAACACATGAATTTGACTGGTGATCCGTGGATTCCCGTCCTATGGGCGGACGGGCACCGGTCGGATGTCTCGCTCCTGACTCTCTTTGAGCAGGGCGGGGAAATCGCGGACCTGGCGGTTTCTCCGGCGGAACGTGTCGCGCTTATGCGGTTTCTGCTGTGTATCGTGATGCGTTCTCTGCCCCTGCCGGAAACCTGGCCGGACTGGAAGAAAACGACCACGGACGAATTGGCGACGAAAGCAGCTGCCTATCTTCGGCAATGGCACGATGTCTTCGACCTTTACGGCGAGCGCCCGTTCCTTCAGGTCATCGGCTTGGAAAAGGAAAACAATGCCACGCAGGACAAGTTGGACTTCACGCTTTCCAGTGGAAACAACCACACGATGTTCGACCATGGCGCAGGAAAAGACGGCAGGCCGCATTCCGATGCCTGGCTAGCCCGCAAACTGCTGGTCACGCAGAATTTCTCCACGGGCGGGACGATAGGACCGAATTCGTGGAACAAGATCAAGACGAACGACCAGACAGGTAATATCGCCGCTCCTGCATTGGAAGGCAGCCCGCTGCATGTCTTCTGCCTGGGGCGTACGATCTTGGAATCCCTTCGACTCAATTTAATCCCGATGAAGGAACTCGGGACCGTTCAGCTTGGGATTCCGGTCTGGGAAAACCCGCCGAATAACCCCAAAGAAGCACAGCAATTCCGTTCAACTCTGCTGGGGCGTATGACTCCGATCAGCCGGGCGATCCATATCACCGAGGACAAAACGACTGTTTCCTACGCGGTCGCTTGTAATTATGCCAAGCTGCCGGAGTTCATCGACCCGTATCTGAGCAATAAGTTGATCAAAGACAAGAAACAGGAAAGACCCGTTTACCTGGGAATCCAGCCGGAACATCATCCCTGGCGCGAACTGGATTCAATTCTGGCCTTGGAACGGCAAGGTGCGGCCATTACCCCGCCGAAAAACCTTCAGGTGAAGCGTTATCTCCCGGAAGACGGAATCCTGCGAATCTGGTGTGGCGGCGTTGAGGTCGACAAGGCGAAATATGTCTTCTCCGGCGAATGGGTCATGAGCTTTTCGATTCAGCAAGTCAACTCCGAGGAATGTGTCGCCCAGCTTTTTACCTTTATCCGCAATACGGAACAGGTGTCCGAAAAGATCAAAGATGCTGTCCGGAAATACTGGAAGAACCTCAACGAGGTCCGCAAAGAAGCTTTTGAGTCGACAACCGGGCGAGAGCGTGCGAGGACCAATGCGATACGCGAATACTGGAATCGGCTGAACAGCGCTGTGACCGCGTTCCTAGCGAAGGAGGATATCGGCGATTTTTCCGCCCTATACGATCAACTGTATACTATCGCAAGGCAATCTTTCCGGGACAACATCCCGTCCTCTTCGCCTTGGCACATTATGGCGAGCGAGAAGACCATGCCGCTGTTTCTTTCAGACCTCGGGAAAATAATCAAACCTTATCTGTCGAAAGGAGATAAATGATATGACATTGAAAGAGAAACTTCAAAAGCTGATGGACGACCTGGAGAAGAACAAGAAGAAACCAGGGGTCATGGCAGATCTTCGATGCGGGCTGATTCCATCCAGGGAATTCCGCGCATGGCCGCACATCGCCCGCAACGGATTCAACTTGGAGTTGGATAGAGAGCGGATTCCGGCGCTTGTTACGGCGTTTGCGTTCGCTTGTCAGCCTGACGCTGCCTCGGAGAAAGAGAACATGGGGGATGTCCTGCGGAGAATCGCCTGCGGGAACGGCGGTTCCGATGGCCTCACGACGTTTGCGCTTAGATTTAATCGTATTCTCGCCTGTGAAACCTCGAAAGAGGTCGCGCTGCATCTGAAAGCCGTACTTGCCATGAGCAAGACACAGGGGATCCCGATCAACCATACACGGCTGTTCTGGGATCTCGTGAAGTGGGAAACGGACGAGTCCGTCAGGCGCGAGTGGGCGAATCATTATTTTGCCGTGAACAAGGCTAAGGGGAAAGAAGCAACAGGAAACGAGGCGTAACCATGGAAAACACGATGTATCTCTCCCGCTTCCTGATCCCGAAGCAGCAGATGCTGAAGCGTCATGTCTTTTCCGAGTACGACCTTCACAAGCTGCTTTGGACCTGTTTTCCCGACCGCCCGGACGAAAAACGCTCCTTCCTGTTTCGCTGCGAGGAGCTTTCCTCCGGTATTCAGATCCTCCTGCTTTCCCGGGAACAACCCGTTCCGATCCCCTTTGCAGCATGGGATGGAACGAAGAGTTTTTCGGCGTCTTTCGCCATCGGCTCACTCTTCATGTTCCGCCTGAAAGCGAACCCGGTTCAGCGTGGCAGCGCGGACAGGAAGCTTCATGCCATTACGAACGAGGCTGCCTTGTCCGACTGGCTGCATAGGAAAGCAGACCGACACGGATTCAGCCTAAAATCCATCCCTGAGTTTTCCGCCTGTCACCTGGTGGAATTCTCCAAAAAACAGGAGAAGGCTCAAATCGCGCTGAACATCGTTGATATCAGCGGTGTCCTGAGCGTGACAGATGCGGATGCTTTCTCCGATGCCGTCCGGAACGGTATCGGTCGCGGTCGTGCCTTCGGATGTGGTATGCTCCTGCTCCGCCGGATTGAACTCTGAACTTAAACCAATTAAAACAATACGCAATCAAATCTGCAAACATAACCATAAGGAACCACAAAATGAACTTGATTGAACTCCACATGCTCCAGTCCTTCCCCGTTACCTGCCTCAACCGCGACCAGTTTGGCTCTCCCAAGAGCGTTGTGTTCGGCGGTGCATCTCGTGCCCGCGTCAGTTCCCAGTGCTGGAAGCGCGCCATCCGCCTCTTCGCCAAGGACGAATGCGACATGTTCTCCGGCAGCCGCAGTTTGTTCTTCAAGCAGAAAATGAGCGAGGCGCTTGTCGAAAAAGGACTCGACGAGGCTGCTGCAAAAAAAGCCGCCGATGAGATCGCAGAACAGGGTGGGATCAAGGACAAGGCGCTGTTCTATTTCTCCATGGATGCACTCAGCAAAGCGGCGGATGCGTTCGTCACCGAATCTGCCGCGAAAAAGAAAGCCGAGAAAGCGGCCAATGTCCTGAAGGACGTTATGAAAGACGGCGTTGACATCGCGTTCTTCGGACGCATGGTCGCGAACTGCGATGCCCTGACGCTGGAAGGCGCGGCCATGTTCAGCCACGCGATCTCGGTCAACAAGGTCGATAACGACCTGGACTATTATGCGGCGGTCGATGACCTGAAACCGAAAGAGGAATCCGGCTCTGCCATGATCGGCGACATTGAGTTTAATTCCGCCTGCTACTACCGCTATGTTGCCCTGAACCTGGATCTTCTGGCCGACAAGGACCACCTGGGCGCACTTTCCATTGAAGAACGCAAACAGGCTGTCGCCGCATTCCTGAAGGCGTGCGTCATGGCGAATCCCTCCGCCCGCAAGAACTCCATGATGGGGTTCTCTCTCCCCGGTTTTATCCTCGGCATTTCCCGCAAGGGTTCCCCGCTCACGCTCGTCAATGCGTTCGAGACTCCGGTGAAAGGCATTGGACTGCTGGACCAGGCAAAGGCGAAAATGACGGAGCATTGGAGCACGCTCAAAGACGCGTATGGCATCGACACGGATTTCGAGAAGACGCTCCCCGATGAAGTGAATTTGAACACCATGATCGAAGGACTCACCAGTTATGTCAAGTAACATTTCCTATGCTGCGCTTTTCTTCGACGCACCGATGGTCTCCTTCGGCGTCGACAGCAAATTCGACCAGCGGGATACTCTGACATTTCCTTCGAGGAGCGTTGTTACCGGACTCATCGCCGCCGCCATGGGGATCCCGCGAGGAGATTCCGTCCGTCTGGGTGAGCTTGCAGAACTCGCTGTCGTCAGCATCGTGTTTCCAAATGCTTCCGGCAGCATTGAGGAGGATTTCCATACCATCGGGGGTGGGTATCCCGATTCCACGAAACCGTTGAGCGCCGAGGGACAGAAGAAAAACAATCCGATTGTGACCTCAAGATACTACCTGACCGGAAGCCGTTCCGCTGCGATCGTGTCCGGAAAGTCGGAACAGATTGCACGTATCGCGTCTGCAATGCAGGATCCCGTCTGGGGTGGCTGGATCGGACGGAAATGCTGTATCCCGGCCACTCCTGTCTTCCAAGGGGTCTTCCAGACAGAGGAAGAAGCGTTGAAGCAACTGCGGACACTTGCTGGACTGGACGACGGGGAAAGACCGAGGATATTCCGGGAATGCTCGCCGATTGATCCTGAAGCCGCTCTTTATCCGGACGTTCCTGTTGATTTCGAATCCCGCGAATTCGCTCCGCGTGCGCTGAAGGAAGTTTGAGCACATGGCCGATGGTGAACTGATCTTTCCGAAAGCCCCGCTGGAAACACTGGCACCGGCGTCGGAACGCTGGACGCCGGTTTTTCTGGAACATGGCAGACTGGAGGTCGATGATTCCAGCGTCAAGTTCATTGCTTCCGATGGAGGCGTCATCCATCTGCCGGTTGCCACGATCAGCACACTCTTACTGGGGCCGGGCACGACAGTCACGCATGCAGCCATCACCGCCTGTGCGAACTCCAACACTCCCGTCTGCTGGGTCGGGGCAAATGTTCTGCGGTTCTATGCGCATGGCATCGCCCCGAACCATGCCAATGAAAATGCGAAACTCCATGCGGACCTTTATGCCCATCCGCAATCCAGAGCCGCCGTGGCTCGTAGGATGTTTAGCCTTCGGTTTCCCGACCTTGATGTCTCTACTCGAACCATCGAACAGCTCCGCGGATTGGAAGGCGAAAGGATACGGCGACTTTATCAGGCGTTTGGAGAAGAGTACGGTGTGACTTGGAAAGGACGTAATTACGACACCTCGAACTGGCAGCTTGCCGATGATGTCAACCGGGCGGTTTCCGCCGCTAATGCCGCCTTTTACGGTATGTGCGCTGCAATTGTGTGTTCGTTGGGGTTTCTTCCCCAGCTTGGCTTCATCCATAAGACCGGGAGCCTGCCTTTTGTGTACGACATCGCGGATATCTATAAGCCGATCTCAACGCTTCCCGCTGCTTTCTCTGCTGTTCGCCAGTTCCCCCATGAAGTTGAGGATCATGTCCTCGTTCTTCTGAAAGAGAAAATCGAGGAACAGAATCTTATGGAGCGGATCCCGAAACACATCCTGAGCATTATGAAATGACCGTCCTGATCGTCGAAAACACCCCTGATAAGGTGCGGGGACTACTCAAACGCTGGTTCGTGGAACCGATGCCGAACGTCTTTGTTGGCACCATCAATAAACGAACCCGCGAAAAAGTTCTTCACTATATCCTGAAATATGCGCCGTCAGATTTAGCTATCCTCGTCATATATGACGATTCCAACTCTCAGGGCTTTTCTATCAAAAGATTCCGAGACACATCCCGAATCGAACGGATTGTATCCGGACATTATCTGATTGAGTCTCCACCGGGACTTGAGAAAGATGAGGAATCGCAGGAATTAGACGAAGAAAATGCCTGCGATGTGGAGAAAAAAGAGCAGGAAGATAATGATAGAATAGACGATACCCGTCTCTGTCCGAATCCTGTGAACATTGCAAAGGTTCTCGGCATTTTGGATCCATGCCTTGTTTTGTATTCTCCGAAAAAATAAGGCGATGCTCCTTGACATTTGACAAAACACAACATATAGTATTTTGATATTATTATATCTCCAATCCGCTGGAGTTTTCCCCACGCCCGTGGGGATGAACCGCAGATACATGCCGATCTCGCTGCCGCAATGGGGTTTTCCCCACGCCCGTGGGGATGAACCGTTCGCCGGAAGACGAAAGAAGCCTGTATGTCTGTTTTCCCCACGCCCGTGGGGATGAACCGCGTCGGCTGGATGAGCGACGCCATGCTCGAACGGTTTTCCCCACGCCCGTGGGGATGAACCGACTGCTTATGATCGCCAGCCAGGCCGAACTTCGTTTTCCCCACGCCCGTGGGGATGAACCGTTTCCGTCGTAGCCGTCGGCGCAGATATGGAAGTTTTCCCCACGCCCGTGGGGATGAACCGGCGTGGCCGAGCATAAAAACGACCTTCAGCGCGTTTTCCCCACGCCCGTGGGGATGAACCGACCGACTATCCGCCCGGCTGCACCGTCGTGGAGTTTTCCCCACGCCCGTGGGGATGAACCGCTTATTCAGGCCGAGGCATATTTAGACTGGAGGTTTTCCCCACGCCCGTGGGGATGAACCGATGACTTTACCGCTTGACATGACACCAGTCTTGTTTTCCCCACGCCCGTGGGGATGAACCAGAGTATGCCCAGGTCACCGCCGCCGCGAAGCCGTTTTCCCCACGCCCGTGGGGATGAACCGATCAACGGCCTCCATCTTCCCGACCTCGATCTGTTTTCCCCACGCCCGTGGGGATGAACCGAGCAGCCGTTTGCGTACATCGTGCCGCCGGAAGTTTTCCCCACGCCCGTGGGGATGAACCGCGGCACCACCTATTCTTACAATTACCCGGTTTGTTTTCCCCACGCCCGTGGGGATGAACCGGATCACCGATGAAGAAAACGAACACCGCCGTGGTTTTCCCCACGCCCGTGGGGATGAACCGAAAAGGCCGCCGTGTTGCTCAAAACGCTGGGCGTTTTCCCCACGCCCGTGGGGATGAACCGGTCTACCGGATCGAGCTGATCCAGAAACAAGGGTTTTCCCCACGCCCGTGGGGATGAACCGAACGTTTCAGGCAATGGGACTTTCGTGAAGTCGTTTTCCCCACGCCCGTGGGGATGAACCGACTGCTTATCTTACGTTATTTCCATTTCGTCGGTTTTCCCCACGCCCGTGGGGATGAACCGCTCATGAAAATCCCACGAGTGTTTTACAGAATGTTTTCCCCACGCCCGTGGGGATGAACCGCCGCTTTGACTAAAAACAAGGTCACAATTTTCGTTTTCCCCACGCCCGTGGGGATGAACCGCGTTTTCCGCTCTCGCCGGGGCAATGCTCGGCGTTTTCCCCACGCCCGTGGGGATGAACCGTTCAATCGCGATCCCGGTATGGTAGCGATAAAGTTTTCCCCACGCCCGTGGGGATGAACCGCGGACATAACGAATCCATTTAACCCGGCAAAGGTTTTCCCCACGCCCGTGGGGATGAGCCGATTCCTACCGTAATGGGAATGCGTGCAAAGCGAGTTTTCCTCACGCCCGTGGGGATGGATGCTGCACGAATTAACCGTGAAGAACCTCTTTTGCCCTGTTTTTTTCCATTTTTCTTGCTTGTGTTACTTGACTTTTGCACAAGTATCATTTATATTTTACTGTTGCAAAAGTAAACGGATACGGCAATGAAAGAGCTTGTAACCACAGAATTTGAAAGATTGCTCGGCGGGCAGTTGAAGATCGTGCCATGTACCAAGACGCGAGGGCTTCCTTTCCTGTTGCGCGGTCTCTACCACCTTTGCGAGTGCGAGTACAACGGTTCCCACTTTATCCTGATGTACCACAAAGACAAAACTGTTTACACTCCGGGCACAATCGCCGCTCACATGGAGCTGATCAAGGCTGCAACCGGTCTGCAGGCGGTGTTTGCCACAAACGAGATGCCATCGTACAAGCGGGGGCGATTCCTGGAGAAACACATTCCGTTCATTGTTCCGGGGAAGCAAATGTATCTTCCGTTCAATGGTTTTCTCCTGACAGAGGGCGGTGCGCCCGCTTACAAGGAAATCTCAACGCTGGGGAACCTTGCTCAAATCCTTATCCTTGCCCAGTTGATGAAGCGGTTTGCCGAGCCGGTGTCGATTGGAACTGCCTGCTTGATGTTTCCGTATTCCCGCATCAGTGTTATCCGGGCCTTTGATGAGCTTGAGCACTTCCAGTTGGCAAAGAGGTGTCCCCCGACCAAACATCTCGAATTCATCGCCGACAAAAAAGAGTTGTGGAAAAAGGCGTTGCCCTTACTCCACAGTCCGCAAAGGCGAATTGTCGGGATGAATGAGATTCCCCATGGGTTAACTGTATTTGAATCGGGCATCAATGCCCTGTCGAAGCGGTCCATGATAAACCCCGATCCTCAACTTGAATATGCGGTCGAGGCAAAAGAATTCAACAAGCTCAAACTGAAGCCGGAGTGTCCAACGGAAGATGCTCCTGTCCTGTTGGAGCTGTGGAGCTATCATCCGGCGATAGTCGCCGGAGACGGCATCGACCCCTTTTCCCTGTACCTGACCTTAAAAGACAATCAGGATGACCGTGTCCAGATTTGTCTCGAAACAATGATAAAGGAACTCTTATGATAAAAGGCTTGGAGATTTTTCGGTCTGCGTTCAGCGCATTTGCCGACAGTTACATCCTGATCGGCGGCGCTGCATGCAATATCAATCTGGAACGGACGGCGGTTCCCTTCCGCGCTACCCACGATTTAGATATCGTTCTCTGCGTCGAATCGCTTACCCCGGAGTTCGGGCGTATGTTCTGGCAATTTGTTCGGTCAGGCGGCTATCAGATTCAGGAAAAGTCCACGGGCGAAAAGAAGTTCTACAGATTCAGGAAGCCGACTGCGCCGGATTATCCGGAGATGCTGGAACTCTTCGCCAGAAAACCGGACAACTTCGAGACGCCGCACGACACACAGCTGATTCCCATTCCCATGGATGAGGAAGTGTCGAGCTTGTCCGCAATCCTGCTGGACCAGGATTATTACCAGTTCATCCAGAACAACAGAATCCTGATAGACGGCATATCGTTATTGTCGACCGAGGCCCTTATCGTGCTGAAAGCAAAAGCGTGGCTTGATCTCTCCGCACGAAAGGAAGCCGGAGAGCATGTTGATTCAAAGAATGTCCGGAAACACAAAAACGACATTTTCAGGCTTTGGGCTTCGACATCACAGGAGTCTTCTGTATCCCTGCCGCCTGGGATCAGGGCGGATATGCAGCAGTTCCTCGCGTCCATGAAAACAGAAGACGTGGACCTCAGTTCATTGCATATTGATCTTCCGAGGGAGGAGGTCCTGCAGAATCTCCGTTCATTGTTCGGACTTTGAACAGAAGAATGCGAGGATAATGGAAGCTTCGATACGGAACACGCCCCACCGCCCTTGATCGGGAGATGAGGCGTGTTTTACTTAGGTTGGGGAAGCGAGGTTCAGCTTGCGGCAGATTCAGCGTTTCCGGTGAACAAGCCGGATGTTGCCACGATGACCGCCGCCTCGGAACCGTCCGGAGGAATGGGCGTGGTTTCCGGTTTCGTGATGACCGGCAGCGCCATGATCGCGTTCTTCTTCGCCGCATCCGAGATATGGGCATAGTGGCGGGTCATAACGCTGTTGCCGTGCCCGACGATGGAAGCAACCACATCCAGCGGAACTCCCGCATTGACGCAGAAGGAGACGAACGTGTGGCGGAAGCTGTGCAGACTGTAGCGGTTAGCCCGGAATACGCGGTGCTCGGGGCATTCGTCAGCGGTAACGGACAGACCGGTCGCGCAGTGGATGATCTTGCGGACGTCTTCCTGAACCCCGTTCGGGTTGTAGGAAAAGCGGTTCGCGACTGACGGAATGATGTAATCCGTTTTGCCGTGGTTCCTGTCCCGGAATGCCAAAGCGTCTCTCAAACCAGCGGCAAGGTCAGGATGCAGTGGGAGCGAGACTTCACGGTTATTGGTCACTCTGGCCGTCTTATGCGGGATATAGGTGATTGTATTGTGTTCCAGATCGACATTCGACCAGCGCATCACGCATCCGTCCTGCCCACGGCATCCGGTCCAGCAACAGAGCAGAAGCAGGACGCGCATTTCATCCTTGAACATCGGCTCGAATGGCAGCACCTTTCTCATCCGCATAGGGATTCTACCAGGACCGAGGCGCACGACCTCCGTTTCATAGAAGAATCCGGTTTTGAAACCATCGAAAATCGCCTTGACCTGTTCTTCGGTGAACGGGAGGCGGCTTTCCGTCTGGACCGGCTTGCTCTCGATCACATCAAACGGATTTGATTCCAGCCCGGCAGGAACGCGGATATGGGAAAAAATCAGCTTCAACGCCTGACGGTAGATGTTGAATGTCTTCCCGGATACCTTGCGGACGGTCCAGACATAGGAGAAATACCCTGCGGCGGTTTCCTCCGTGATCTGATTCGTCAGCCGGATTTCCGGGTGTTCCTTTGCCAGCCACTTCGTGAAGTGCCGGAGCGACTTTTGGTAGCTCTCCATCGTTCCTTTTCCGCTGTCCGGGCGGGTGTACTGCGTCAGGTAGACCTTCCAGATCTGATCAACAGGGAACGAGGCTTCATGCCGCATCTTCTTTGCATTGGCGATGTGGAGCGCGATTTCCTCCTTCTGTTCTGCCCGGAGGACAGGGCGCAGAAGCTTCGCCGCTGCTTCTGCTTCTTGCCGGGTCGTGACCGGTTTGTCATCCGGCCCCAGCAACAGTGTGCTTTTGGCTCTGCCCCCGGTCCGGATTTTCAGATAGAAGTGATGGCGCTTCTTCACGATGCTTCCGGTGCCTTTTTCGCGGTTCTGTTTCTTCATAGACGATCTCTTTCTGTGGGACGGGTTATTCTTGTTAATTCTTTGCGATTCGTCCCGCATAGTAGATGATTCGTCAAACATTCGTCCCCCGAAAAGGGCAGACGCACTTTTTTTGAACGTAAATCAAAGATCGTAACGGGTGGCTGTTAACCACCCTGTCGCAGGTTCGAGTCCTGCTGCCGGAGCCATTTTTATTGACACCCTTTGGTTGGCTGCTTAGCTCAGTCGGTAGAGCTGACGATTGTAAAAGTAAATGCACAGCAGGGAAAACAGAGTGAGCGTTTAGTGTTACAAAGGGGGGAGTGAGCGTTTAGTGTTACAAATACGGAGGTTGGCGTTCAGTCTTACAAACGGGCAAGGAC
>Ga0310690_10002960_pt1 | contig 26502 bp, 20 predicted proteins | sample AusTroGonzalo_MG_2_FD_207661 | JGI IMG/M metagenome (GOLD analysis project Ga0310690, IMG submission 207661) | Bovine rumen microbial communities from tropical cattle in Woodstock, Queensland, Australia - Gonzalo_04 (v2) (version 2) | ecosystem: Host-associated > Mammals > Digestive system >...
AAATGGCGGCCTCCATGGCTTCTCCGCTGTAGGTTGCGTCAGTGTCGCCGGTGATTATCTGCATGCGGCTGTTGCGAAGGGCGAAAATGGTGTTGGCCGTTTCCTGAGCTTTCTTCTCAAGAGATTTCTCAACCACCTGGCTCTGGGATACCGCAACTCTCTGGAAACCTTCTGCGGTATTGACGGTCTTGTAGAGGGTGGTGGTAGCGCTTGTGAGGTTGCCTTCGACATCCTTACCTGCAAAGAGGTCATTATTGGCTATGGTGGGGAACCTCCATGCTTCGGGTTTACCGGTGTAGCTGTCAGAAGCTATGATCAGACCTTGAGAGCAAAGTTGAAGGAAATTGGCTGCAGCCGTTCCTTTACCAGAAAGGTTGATGGCTATCCTTGTGGCCGGGTCAGCCTCAAGGTAAGGAGCCATATCAATGGATTTGAGGGTGTATGTGACGGCATCTTCGGTACGGGCGGCAGAACCCATGTATTTCTGGGCGAACTGGGCGTAAGGACCGGCGACGAAATTCTCTTTCTCCGCCACGACGGTAAACATTATCGAAGTTGAAGGCAGAGAATAGATTACTACGCCTGCCGGCTGCTCCTGCCCTGCTTCCAGCATCTGGGCATTTGCCATTTGGATGCCTGCAAACATGCAGAGCAATGCACAAAGGGTTTTTGTCAATTGTTTCATATCGTTATTGTTTATTATTGTCATAAATCTTCAGGTTTTTCCATCGCTTGTGGCTCCAGAGCCAGTTGCCCTTGTCTGCAATTATATCCCGCTCGAGCTTTGCGGCAAAAGACTTTGTAATCTCACCAGGCTGTGTCTCAGCTGCGTTTTCGCAAATAGCCTCGCAGTTTATCACATATCTGCTCCGGCCGGTTTTGTTGATGCCGATGTATGCAACAGGCATGCCTGTCTTGCGGGCTATCGCTTCAGCGCCGGTCACCCATCCTGTCTTCAGCCCGAGGAAGTCAGTTTCCAAGCCTGCCTTTCCTTCAGGGCACTGGTCGGCTATGAAAAAGTAGACTTTCCTGTCGTTCCTGTGCTCCAGCGCATAGCGCAGAAAGCTGCCTGACGGCACAAGATTCTTCTGATTGAACTGATGGAAGCTGCGAAGACGCAGGAACAATTCTTCACTGAAACGGTTTGACATGGTGTGATAGGCGCTCACCACATTGTCATAGCCGTAATCGGCATTGTCGTATACAGGGAGGCCGGGGAGCAACTCCCAGTTGCCGGTGTGTCCCAACAGGATAACCAGACTTCCACTGTGGTTGAACATGTCGTTCAGCACAGCCCCGTCCTTAACGCTGCAGACACCTTTTTTCTTAATGTGCGCAAAGCTGCGGGTGAGGCTCCACACAGTTTCGCAGATTATGTCGGCAATATGCAGATAATATCCCTTCGCAAGGGTTTTTATCTCATCTTGTGACAAGTCCGGAAAGGCCTTTGAGAAGTTTGTGCGGATTACCGGCAGCCTGTATTTCAGGACAGGGCCCAGCAGCCATGCTACAACCCGCGCCAGGACATGATGTACGCACAGCGGCAGCAGCGACAGAAGAACTATCGGCAAAAGGAGGATATAAACCGCCAGGGTGCGAATAAACTTCATTCCGGGGGACTTTTTTCTTGCATTCAAATTTAATACTTATTTCAAAAATGTTAAATTTGTCATTTAAGTAAGCTAAAACTTAATTCTACTATGTTCAAAGGACATCCTAAAGGCTTGTATGCATTGGCTCTGGCCAACACAGGCGAACGATTTGGTTATTATACCATGCTTGCCATCTTCATGCTGTTCCTCCAGGCAAAATTCGGCTGGGGCGGCGAACTGGCCAGCACAACTTATGCAATTTTCCTGGCTGCAGTTTATTTCTTCCCCGTAGTGGGCGGTATCCTGGCCGACAAGATTGGCTACGGCAAATGCGTCGTGACGGGTATCTGCGTCATGTTCCTGGGTTATGTAGCGCTATCCATCCCCACCGCGGCCAACACCCTCGGCGTAGTGCTGATGCTCGGCGCCCTGCTCTGCATCGCGATAGGCACCGGCCTTTTCAAAGGTAACCTGCAGGTGCTGGTGGGTAACCTCTATGACGACCCGAAATATTCCGCCAAGCGCGACTCCGCATTCAGCCTTTTTTATATGGCCATCAATATCGGTGCGATGTTCGCCCCTGCCGCAGCCACTGCTATAACCAACAAGTTCCTCGGCAAAGCCGGCCTGATCTACAAAGCCGACATTCCGGCCCTCGCACACCAATTCCTGAATGGCACAATCTCTCCTGAGAACACAGCCAAACTTCAGGATCTGGCTTCACTGATGCCCGGCGCGCCGGCTTCGATGCCTCTCGACCAGTTCAGTTCATACTATATCGAGCACCTTGCTTCTTCATACAACATGGGTTTTGCCATCGCTTGCGTATCGCTGATCGTATCGATGCTTATCTATGTATTCACCCGCAACTGGCACAAACACGCTGATGTCAATGCCCACCAGGCAGCTGCCAAGGGCAACGTTGAAGTAGTGGAACTCACAGCAAAGCAGACCAAGGACCGCATCGTCGCTCTCTGCCTTGTATTCGCTGTAGTAATCTTCTTCTGGATGGCATTCCACCAGAACGGACAGTCTCTGACATGGTTCGCCCGCGACTACACTCAGGATTACGCAAGCGGTTGGATCAGGATGGGCTTCAACATCTGGGTACTCGCCCTTATCGCCGCTTCTGTCTACACCCTCTTCGGTACATTCCAGTCTGAAACAAGGAAGGGCAAAATAATCTGCGGTTGCGTTACGGCAATACTCTGGTTCGGAGCATACGCGATTTTCACAGGCATTCCCAACCCTCTCGAGATCCAGCCTCAGCTCTTCCAGCAGTTCAACCCGTTCTACGTAGTTGCCCTGACGCCTGTGTCAATGGCCATATTCAGCGCTCTTGCTTCCAAGAAGAGCGAGAAATATCCCAAAGGCATGGAACCTTCAGCCCCGAAGAAGATTGGTCTCGGAATGTTCGTTGCTGCCATCGGTTATGTCATCATGATGCTGGCCTCAAAGGGACAGGCTTCTCCTGCAGAGCTTGGCGGAACTGTTTCTCCCGACCCGGTTGTTCCTGCATACCTTATCTCTACATACCTCGTTCTGACCTTCGCCGAGCTGCTGCTCAGTCCTATGGGTATTTCGTTCGTCACCAAGGTGGCTCCTCCGAAATACAAAGGTTTGATGATGGGTCTCTGGTTCGCTGCAACCGCTATCGGCAACTACCTGAGTTCTATTCCCGGTCTGCTTTGGAACAAAGTTCCGCTGTGGGCTAACTGGGGTATCCTTATGGCTCTCTGCGTTATCGCCGGTGTCATCATGTTCTCGATGCTTAAGAAGATCGAAGCAGCCACTGAATCATAGTCCTCATGCAAGGCAAATGGCTTTTCACTATTCTGTTTACCGTCCTTCTGTTCCATTCTCCGGACGTCAGAGCGGAAGGTGAGAGCCCTTTTGTCTTTCAGGAGAAGACTTTGGACTTCGGCAGCATCAAGGAAGCCGATGGCTTGGTGAGCGGCAGTTTCTGGTTCATAAACCGTTCAAACAGACCTGTCCAGATAGATTTCGTGGCCACAAGCTGCGGCTGTACTACTGCTGATTATCCGACACGGCCCGTACAGCCCGGAGAGACCTGCGAACTGGTAGTCCGTTTCAACCCCGCAAATATGTCCGGCAAGGTATACCGTGATGTCACGGTAGTCACCAGAAACAGTGAAGACAGGCTTGTTATCACTGCTGATGTTGAACCTGCTCCAGTCGGTCCGGAGCAGATATATCCGAGCATCGTTGGCGGGGGTATCCGCTCCCGCGACTTGTCTTATCGTTTCGGCTATACCGCTCAGGGTCGCAGCCAGTCGCAGAGCATAACGCTTTACAACGGCAGTGGCAAGACTGTGCTTCTTAAGGCAGAGAGCAGCAACCCGCACCTTACCGTGAAGGCTCCTTATTCGCTGAAGCCAGGAGCTGCTGACGGCATGACAGTAACATACGACATTCCGGTTTCTGCTTCGAATTATGGCATTTGTGACGATACTATCACACTCTATATCGACGGGATCAAGGCTGAACATCCGATCCGCCTTTCTGCCATCATGGTGGACGATATGGATCGCAATGACAAAAATGCACCCTCGATGAGAGTCGATCCGTCATATCTTACGCTAAAAGACATAAGGAAAGGCAAGACGGTAAAGAAGCAGTTCACTATCTTCAACGACGGCAAAAAGGATCTTGTCATAAGACATGTGAAAGTATCTGACGGTGTCGAAACCTCTCTTAAAACAGGCGCATCCATACACCCCGGCAAGAGTGCGGTTTTCGAAATCAAAGTCACCGCTCCAAAGACTGCCGTTTCCTCGGAGGGAAGCATCTATATCATAACAAACGATCCTCTCCGCCCCCAAAAGGAAATCTTCATCAGAACCAATACCAAATAACCTAAAACTTATACTCATGAAAAAACTATTCTTGGCCTTGATTGCAGTTTCAGCTTTGATGCTGACATCCTGCAAGAACAATGCTTCAGGCGATTATGAGTATCCGTTCCAGAATCCAAATCTGTCGACTGAGAAGAGGGTTGACAATATCATCTCTCTCCTCACTCCCGACGAGAAGATCGGATTGATGATGAACGGTTCGATTTCGGTCGAGCGCCTCGGTATTCCCGCTTACAACTGGTGGTCAGAAGCCTGCCACGGTATCTGCACCAGCGATGCTACAGTTTTTCCTCAGGCGATCGGCCTTGCTGCAACCTTTGACCAGGACATGCAGTATCAGATTTATACTATGGTTTCAGACGAAGCGCGCGCCCACTGGAACATCACCAATCACAATGTGATGGACAAGACTGAGGCCACCGGAGGCATCTGGAACCAGGGCCTTTCATTCTGGTGCCCGAACATCAACATCTTCCGTGATCCTCGTTGGGGACGCGGCCAGGAGACCTACGGTGAGGACCCTTACCTGACAGGTGTGATGGGAAGCGCTACCGTAAGGGGCATGCAGGGCAACGACAAGAGGTATCTCAAGACCCACTCATGCGCAAAGCACTACGCAGTGCACAGCGGTCCTGAGTCGAGCCGTCACAGAGATGACATCTACGTTTCTATGCGCGACCTCTGGGAGACTTACCTCCCCGCTTTCAAGGAGTTGGTTACTGAAGCCGACGTACAGGAAGTGATGTGCGCATACAACCGTTACGAAGGCGAGCCTTGCTGCGGCAGCGACAGGCTTCTTGTCGACATCCTTCGCGACAAATGGCAGTACAAGCACCTCGTAGTTTCTGACTGCGGCGCCATCAACAACTTCTACACTAAGGGACAGCACGAGACCCATCCCGATGCTGCAACAGCCAGCGTCGACGGTGTGCTTTCAGGCACCGACATTGAGTGCGGTACCAGCTACAAATCCCTCAAGACTGCCCTTGCCGACGGTCTTATCAAGGAAAGCGACCTTGACGTCAGCCTCCGCCGCATCTTCACCAGCCGCTTCGAACTCGGTCTGCACGATCCCGAGTCGATGGATCCCTGGGCAAACCTCGGAGCCGACGACATCAGCAGCCCTGAGCATACTGCTATGGCTCAGAGGGCAGCCCGCGAGGCTATGGTTCTCCTCAAGAACGACGGCATCCTTCCTCTTTCAAAGAGCACCAAAACTATCGCTGTCGTAGGTCCGAATGCCGACAATGCAGGTATGCAGAACGGTAACTACAGCGGTACTCCCACCGCAGCCAACACTCTTTCAATCCTGAACGCCCTCAAGAAGGCTGTTCCGGGTGCAAACATCATCTATGAAAAGGGCTGCGAACTTGCCGATCCTTATCTGACTCTCGACCACATGGCTGACATCAACGGCGGCAAAGGTCTCCATGGCGAATATTTCAACAATACCAAGATGTCCGGTGCTCCCGTTGCAACAGCTGACTATACTGCCATCAACCTCCGCACTTCAGGTGACTACCGTTTTGCTCCCGGCGTAGAGATGACCAACTTCTCAGCACGCTACACAGGAACCTTCGTGGCTGACTTCACAGGTGACATGAACTACAGCATCCGCGGTAACGACACATGGAAATTCACTGTCAACGGCAGGACTGTAGCTGAACAAAAAGAGCCCACCACAATGCGTTTCGGCCGCGGCCAGGTTCCGCAGGCTTCATTCCCTGTAGTGAAGGGCCGCACTTACACCATAGCCATTGACTATACCAAGGGCGAGACTGGAACTGCATACTTCGCATTCAACATCAGCCAGCGCAAACTTCCCGATTATGCTGAAATCGCAGCCAAGGTTGCATCTGCCGACGTCATCATTATGGTCGGTGGCCTCTCAGCACAGCTCGAAGGCGAGGAAATGATGGTTACATACGACGGCTTCTCTGGCGGCGACCGCACCAAGATCGAGCTTCCTGAGCCTCAGATTAAACTCCTCCAGGCAATCCATTCTACCGGCAAGCCTGTAGTTTTTGTAAACTGCACAGGTAGCGCAATCGGTTTCGGAGCAATCGAGAACCAGTACAATGCGCTTCTCCAGGCATGGTATGGCGGTCAGGCTGCAGGTATCGCAGTGGCTGATATCCTCTTTGGTGACTACAACCCTGCAGGTCGTCTCCCCGTTACATTCTACGCTTCTACAAGCCAGCTTCCCGACTTCAAGGATTACAGCATGGAGAACCGCACTTACCGTTATTTCACCGGCAAGCCTCTCTATGCATTCGGCTATGGTCTGAGCTATACCGATTTCTCATACGGCGACGCCAAGTTGTCAAAGAAATCAGTTAAGGCGGGCAAGGGCGTGGATATCACAGTTCCTGTTACCAACACAGGCAAGATCGCCGGTGACGAAGTTATCCAGGTTTATGTAAAGAGCCTCGACAATCCTGAAGCACCTATCAAGGCCCTCAAGGGCTTCAAACGCGTTAATATCGCAGCTGGAGCAACAGAGAATGTCACTATCACTCTTGCTCCTGAAGCCTTCGCATACTACAGCGCAGCTATAGACGAACTTGCACCGAGGGCTGGCAAATACCAGATCCTCTACGGTAGCTCTTCACGCGATGAAGACCTCAAGGCAATCGACTTCCAGGTTCTCTGATCAGGGAAGTCACATAAATAATAAGGGCCGCTCCTTTTGGGAAGCGGCCTTTATTATATTAACCTAAAACTTAACCTATGAAAAACTTGACTTAGGATTAAGCAATAGGCGTGCCAAACTTTATTCTTTCACTTCTTTTACTGAAATAATTTTTACGGGCTCAACGGGCAAATTGCGGTTATTGGTTGGTACAGAGGCAATTTTGTCGATTACATCGAGTCCGGAAATTGTTTCGCCGAAAATTGTGTATTCACCGTCAAGGTGTTTGCAGCCATCTTCGCTCTGCACGAGATAGAACTGAGAACCTGAAGATGCTTTCTCGGGATTAACATTGTCGCCACGGCGGGCTGCTGCAAGGGCGCCTTTCTTGTGAGTCTTGCCGGGAACGATCTCAGCGGGGATTGTATAGTTGGGGCCGCCGGTACCATACTGGGCTTCCTTGCCTTCCTGTTTGGTGAAGGGGTCGCCGCCCTGGATCATGAAGTTCTTGATGACGCGATGGAAAAGCATGCCGTCATAGTAGCCGCTGCGGGCGAGCTTGACGAAATTGTCGCGGTGAAGGGGCGTGTCTTTGTAGAGTTTTACTACGATGTCGCCTTTGGTTGTGGAAATCTTGAAGACGGGCTCTTCAGCAATCTCTTCGGGCTCTGCAACTTCACCCTGAGAGAATGAAGGCTGGTCGGTATTGATATCTTTCTGTGTCTTGTTGCCGTTCTTGCAACCTGTGAATAAGAATGCCATAGTTACGATAAGTGATAATGCGAGTACTCGTTTCATAATGTTGATTATTTGCAGGGCAAATTTAGCCAAATTTCCTATTTTTGTATGGTATTCTTGACTCCGAGATGGCAAATCCGTTGAAACAACTGGCAGGCGAAACCGCCATATATGGTTTAAGCACCATTCTGGCCCGTGTCGTCAATTTCATGCTGGTTCCCGTGTATACGGCGATACTCAGCCGTTCCGACTACGGTGTCGTAACAGAGTTCCTGTCTTACATAGCTATCCTGCAGGTAGTCCTGGCCCTTGGTCTCGAAACCGGCTGTTTCCGCTATGCAACCATCAAGGAAATAAACAATTCCCCGAAAGTCTTCTCCACTGCCTTTTCCATAGTCTTCCTGCTGTGCGCGGTGTTCTATATCTGCGTTTCCACCTTCTCAGGCGGCATTTCCACCGCTCTCGGCTATGAAGGCAACGGCCGTGTCATAAAATATGTCGGCCTCATCCTGTGGATAGATACGATCACAGCGATTATTTTCGCGAGACTGCGATATGAGCACAAGGCCGTCAAATTCGCGATAATAAAGACTCTGAAGATTCTAACCGAATTAGGTGTCAACCTGCTGCTATATCTTGCCTTCCCGAAGTTCGCAGCCGCCCATCCGGACACCTGGTTGCTCACTTTCGTAAGTCCCACACCTGATTATACCTACGCAATATTCGCCATCCTCATCAGTTGCCTGCTATGCCTGGTACTGCTGATTCCGGAGGTCTTCAGGCTACACTTCCGCCTCGACAAGGAGCTGACCCGCTCGCTGCTGATATATTCTCTCCCGCTTATGATCGCCGGCCTGCCCGGAGTCCTCAACGATTTCATGGACAGAATCCTGATGCGCTTCCTCGACGCAGACCCTGCACTCTGGCGTGCCGACCTCGGAGTCTATCAGGCAGGAGTGAAGATAGCGGTTATCATGTCTCTGTTCGTGCAGATGTTCCGCTATGCAGCCGAGCCTTTCTTTTTCCAGAGAGAGAAAGACAAGGATAACAAGACTCTCTATGCTCAGGTGATGAGCTATTTCGTGGCCTTCTGCATGTTCGGCTTCCTGGTTGTGACCCTTTACCTCGATGAAATAGGCCTCATCCTCGGCCGCAACTTCCGTGAGGGCCTCTCCATAACCCCCATAATGCTGATGGCATACGTGCTGCTGGGAATGCAGTTCAACATAAGCATGTGGTATAAGCTCAGCGGCAAGACTGGCTATGCAGTGTGGATAACACTGGCCGGCCTGGTCGTCACGCTGGCCATCAACATCATCTTCATGCCCCGCTACAGCTATTACGCTGCCGCCTGGGGCCATGTGGCAAGCTACGTAGTGATGATGGCCATTTCGCTATGGCTCGGCAACAAATATTACCCCATCCCCTACAATTGGGGACAGATCCTGATCTGCATCGGGCTCGGCCTCGCCATCTACTTCGTCTCGCTGCTTGTGCCTCAACTGCCGCTCTGGCCTAAGCTGGGAGTCCAGACTCTGCTCCTGCTTTGCTATATGGGACCTGTTGCCGCCAGTGTATTTTTCTATCGCCGCCGCAAGAAAACCGTCTGAAACAATAATACTATATGAAAGTCAAGATAGTCAACAAATCCAACTACCCCTCCCCTGCCTATGCAACGCCTTATTCAGCCGGCGTGGACTTGAAAGCCAACATAGCAGAACCCGTAACCCTCGGCTCGCTGGAGCGCACGATGATTCCGACCGGACTGTTCATCCAGCTGCCGGAAGGTTATGAAGCGCAGGTCCGCCCCCGCAGCGGCCTTGCAGCAAAACATGGCATTACAGTCACCAACAGCCCCGGCACTATAGATGCCGACTACCGCGGAGAAGTGTGCGTCCTGCTTGTCAATCTTTCGAAGGACCCGTTCACAATCGAGCCCGGCGAGAGGATTGCACAGATGGTGATTGCCCGCCACGAACATGTGGAATGGGAGGAAGTTGAACAACTTGACGAAAGCAGCCGCGGTACCGGCGGTTTCGGATCTACTGGAACGAAATAGGTAATGAAAGACTTATACGACATTTTTGTTGAATGCGGGGGCAAGGTCTGCACAGACACCCGCCGCATAGTGCCGGATTCGATATTCTTCGCCCTCAAGGGCGAAAATTTTGACGGCAACGACTTTGCCGAGGCGGCACTCGAACAAGGGGCAGCATACGCAGTGGTAGAACGAACTCCTGAGGGAGCAGACGAGCGGTTTGTCAAAGTGCCTGACACCCTGCTGGCCCTTCAGCAACTAGCAAGAATCCATCGCATGCATTTTGAAATTCCTGTAATCGGCGTTACCGGCACCAACGGAAAGACGACGACCAAGGAACTCGTCAACGCGGTTCTTAGCGCTAAATACCGCACCCTTTGCACCAAAGGCAACCTCAACAACCACATCGGCGTTCCGCTGACACTGCTCGGACTGAATTCAGAACACGAGATTGCAATTGTCGAGATGGGTGCCAGCCATCCCGGAGAAATAGCATCATCCGTATCCATAGCACTTCCAACCTGCGGCCTTATAACGAATGTAGGACGCGCCCACCTGGAAGGTTTTGGTTCATTCGAAGGAGTCAAGAGGACAAAAGGCGAACTCTATGATTTTTTGAACGCTACAGGAGGCACTGTCTTCTACAATGCTGACAGCAGCGACATCTGCGGCATGGTGGAAAGCCGGAAAAAGATCGACAAGGTCGTCTACGGAGCAAAATATCAGGGCGTAAAGATACTTCAGGCGAACGTGCAGGAACCCTTCCTGCGCATCGAATTGCCTGACGGACGTATCGTCCGCACCCATCTTGTCGGCGCCTACAATGCAGACAATGTTCTTGCTGCCCTGTGCGTCGCCAGGCATTTCAATGTTGAAGAAGATCTCGCCATTGCCGCAATTGAAGCCTATACGCCATCAAACAATCGTTCTCAGATGGTGAACACTGCCAACAACACGCTCATTGTCGACGCATATAACGCCAATCACACCAGCATGCTCACTTCGCTCGACAATTTCGCGGCGACAGGGTTCAAGGAGAAAGTCCTGATCCTTGGAGACATGTATGAACTTGGCGATTTCTCCCTTCAGGCCCATAGTGACGTGCTCCGTAAGGCCTGCTCAATCACTCAGGAGATATTTCTCGTTGGACGAGGCGAGTTCCAGGCAGCTGCGGCCGAAGTGCCCGAAGCTTCCTGCGCCAGATTCTTCAAGACTTCCGAAGAACTGCGCGACTGGCTGGCAGGGCATCCTCTCAAGGGAAAAACTATTCTTCTGAAAGGTTCCAACAGCAACAGACTGTTTATTCTGCCAGAAATTCTTTGATTGCACAAATTTCTTGTAAATTTGTAATAATCTATGGACACGGCGATAGTCATACTCAACTGGAACGGACTGCATTTCATGAAGCGGTTCCTGCCCGTGCTGAAAGCCAACACCCCGAAAGAGAATTTTTACCTCGTTGTTGCCGACAACGGCTCGACAGACGGTTCTGTCGAATGGCTCAAGAGCGAGCATGACGACGTGCAACTGATCGAATTCGACAAGAACTACGGCTTCACAGAAGGGTATAACCGCGCATTCAGGGAAATCGATGCCGATTATTACATCCTTCTGAATTCCGATGTCGAAGTGACCCCCGGCTGGGCTGAAACCCTAATCAACTTCATGGAAGATAACCCTGACGCAGGCATCTGCCAGCCGAAGATCCTCTCTGAAGCGAACAGGGATTCTTTCGAATACGCTGGAGCTGCCGGCGGCTTCATTGACCACTTCGGCTATCCTTTCTGCCGTGGCCGAATCCTCAGCAACATTGAGAAAGACCACGGTCAATATGACGAAGAAGAGGAAGTTTTCTGGGCTGCCGGTGCCTGCATGGTGGTTCGTTCTTCCCTCTATCACCACCTCGGAGGCCTCGATGAAGTGTTCTTCGCCCACATGGAGGAAATCGACTTCTGCTGGCGCGCAAAGTTGCTCGGCTTCCAGGTCTGGGCAGTTCCGCAGGCCAAGGTGTATCATGTCGGGGGAGGCACCCTTCCCAACAATTCTCCCCGCAAGCTGTATTTCAACTACCGCAACAATCTGCTGATGCTGTACAAGAACCTGCCGGGCAACTCCCGCTGGAGAATTATAACATTCCGCAAGTTTTTGGACTTCCTGTCAGCTATGGTATATCTCATTACATTTAAGTGGGATTGGTGCAAAGCTGTTTTTGCTGCTCACCGCGACTATCGTAAGCTCAAAAAGGTTGAAGACCATTCTGTCTTCTCAGAAGAATTCAACGACATCGGCCATCTTCGCGGCAGCATTTTGCTCAAGTTCTTCTTGAGCGGCAAGAAGCTCACCTTCGACCAGCTGCGTTTCAAGTGATAATCCGCATTTTCCACCCACTGCGCCGCATAACCAGACGCAAACGGCGCAAAGCCGTACCAGACGAAGCCCTGCGGGCCGAGGCCAAGGCCTGGCTTATACCACGGCTTGCCGAGCTGGCCGCAATGCATGGTTTTACATACAACAAAGTGTTCATCAAGAACAACGTTTCCAACTGGGGCAGCTGCAGCACCAAAGGCAACATCAACCTCAACATGCAGCTGATGCGGCTTCCTGAAGAGTTGAGGGATTATGTGATACTCCATGAGCTCTGCCATTTGAAACAGCTGAACCACGGTGCGGAATTCCATGCACTGTTGAACTCCCTTCTCGACGGCCGCGAGAAGGAGCTTCGTTCACAACTTCGCAAATATCACATCGGGGCTAACGGTGCCAGTGTCTCTTGATATAAGCCCGAGCCTCACGGTAGATGGCTGAGTCGAGAATCTTAAGGGCCACGATATAAAGCACGGCGGCTATCGCTATCTTGGCGCAGAGCAACAGCAACGCATTGGATATGAATTTTGTGGCGAAGAATGTAGCTATTATAACCAGTATCGCCAAACCAGCATATGGCATCACATCCTTCAGCAGCATAAAAAAGTTATACCCCACCTGCTTGCCGCTGAACAGATGCCACACAGCAAGAATAACAAAATTGCAGGCAGCGATTGTCAGAGCTATCGCATTGATTCCATATTTGTACACCACGAAAGCCAAAGCAATCTGAAGAGCCGCGCCTACGATTGTAATGAGCAGATTGAGGTCGGAACGTCCATGTGCTATGTTCATCTGCGAATACATGTTCGACAGAGACAGGGCGATGCAACCGATGCTGCAGAATTGCATAACAGGAACGCTCGGCATGAATTCCGGGTTGATGACCTGAATCAGCTGGGGAGCGATGAAAGCCAGCCCGAGCATCGCAGGGCAGACGAGACATGAAGTCAGCCTCATAAACTTGCGGAAGACCTTGAGGCTTCTGTCTTCGTTGTCCCTCACTCGGGCGATTGTAGGCTGGGCCACACTGTTCACCGTGCCGGAAATCATTGTCTGGCCCATCACTGTCCATTTGTTGCCCTGAGTGTAGAAACCCACTTCCCTTTCGGTATAAGCCCTACCCAGTATGACGGAGAAGATATTGTTCTGGATCTGTGTCACGAAAGAAGCGATAACAAGTTTGAAACTGAAGCCGAACATCTCCCAGACAGGCTTGAAATTCAATTTGAAGGTAGGATGCCATGGCACCAGGATGATCCTCAGTACAGATGAGATGAAACTCATGAGCACCGTATTGACAACCAGAGCCCAATAACCGAAACCTTTAATGGCAAGGATAATGGCTGCCACACCTGCGATGATGCTTGAAATAATCTCTATAGCAGCCTTTTCCCGCACCATCAGGAAACGGAATAGATATGCATTGAAAGCCAAAGTCAGGCCATTGAAGACAAAGGCCAGGAACAGTACCCTCGAGATCTTGACCAGCTCCGGCTGCCCATAGAAGCTGGCGATGAGAGGAGCGCATAACCACAGCACGATATACATCGCAATGCTGATGATGTTATTGAACCAGAAAACTGCATTGAAATCGTCATGGCTGAACTCTTTCCGGTTGGCAAGGGCCGAAGTGAAACCTCCTTCTTGAAGCGTGCTGGCGATACCTGTGAAGATGGCAAGCATACCCACCAGGCCGTAGTCTCCGGGAGCAAGTCTGCTGAGCAGCACCAAGCCTATCAGTGCGCTGATAACCTGCTTCATGCCGCTGTTGAAGCCACCCCAGAAGAGGCCTTTGATGGTTTTGTTTTTGAGTTCCAGTTCTGCCATATAATACAAATTTAATCAAATTAAGGATTATTGCATACCTTTGTTTTGCTTATGAAGGTACTGCTTGTCAACACATCGGAAACCACCGGAGGCGCAGCGATTGCCTGCGGGCGCATACTGAAAGCCCTGCGCAGCGAGGGTGTCGACGCTTCCATGATGGTTCGCAATGCGGAAAGGCAGGGCGAAGGAGTCATATCTGCCGGCAGCCCCCTTCGCAAGAAGTGGTGTTTTCTGAAGGAACGTGCTGCGATATGGGCGGCCAACGGTTTCAGCAAAGACAAAATCTTCTATGTCGACATAGCCAATTCCGGCATCGACATAACAAAGACTGATGCTTTCAGGCAAGCAGACATTATCCATCTTCACTGGATTAATCAGGGTTTCATATCTCTTTGCGGCCTGGAAAAGATTATTCGCAGCGGCAAGCCTATTGTATGGACCATGCACGACATGTGGCCTTTCACAGGCATCTGCCATCATGCTGATAGTTGCACGAAATATTCCTCTGAATGCCATGACTGCCCTCTGCTGCCCAAACGTGGCTGCACTGACCTTGCTAAGAGAACCTTCAGGCGCAAGATGGCGGCTCTCGAGCATGCCGACATCACTTTCGTGGGATGCAGCAACTGGCTGGCAAACCTCTGCAGCAAAAGCCGGATTGCAGCTGGGCACAAGGTTGTCTCCATTCCCAACCCCATCGACACTGGAGTCTATGCTCCGATGGACAAGGCTGCCATCCGCCGCAAGATAGGTCTGCCCACCGATAAGAAACTCATTCTGTTCAGCGCTGTAAAGACTACTGACATCCGCAAGGGTATGCAGTATTTTCAGGATTGCTGCCGCATTCTCAAGGAATCCGGACAGGATGACATTGAGGTGCTGATTCTCGGCATGAACGGAGAAACTCTGGCCTCAACCCTACCGCTGCCTTCACACGCGCTGGGCTACGTCGGAGAAGGCATCTCGCTGGCTGAATTCTACAACGCAGCAGATGTTTTCGTCACCCCCTCCCTTCAGGAAAATCTGCCCAACACGATAATGGAAGCTCTCAGCTGCGGCGTCCCCTGTGTAGGATTCGAAATTGGCGGCATTCCCGAAATGATAGATCATCGTGTGAACGGATATGTGGCCGAATACAAATCAGCCGAAGACCTGGCTCGCGGAATCAGTTGGGTCCTTAATGAAGCCAATTATTCGGAGCTCTGCCGCAGCGCCCGCGCCAAAGTGCTTGGCAGCTATTCAGAAAAAGTCGTGGCCCAAAGATATATGTCCCTTTACAAATGAAATTCTCAATCATAACCATTTGCTATAACGCAGCTGCGGTCATCGAGCGCACCCTGCAAAGCGTGACGGGCCAGAGCTGGGCCGACAAGGAATACATTATCGTCGATGGTGCCTCAAAAGACTCTACGCTGGACATAGTAGGAAAATATCGGGAAGGCATCGACATCCTTGTCAGCGAGCCGGACAAAGGTCTGTACGACGCAATGAACAAGGGCCTCAAACTTGCCACGGGCGATTATGTCCTCTTCATGAACGCAGGAGACCGATTCCACGAGGATACCACTTTGGAGCAGATTGCTTCACAAGTGCAGCAGCTCGGGTTTCTTCCGGGAGTGATTTACGGCAATACGGCTCTGACAAACATGGCCGGAGAAATCTACGGCATGCGCAGGCTCAGCCCGCCGGAGCATTTGAATTGGAAGAGTTTCAAGAACGGAATGCTGGTGTGCCACCAGGCTTTCTATGCCCGCCGCGATCTTGCGGAGCCGTATGACATGAAATACCGCTTCTCAGCCGATGTGGACTGGTGCATACGCGTCATGAAGAAAGCTGACGTGCTATACAACACTCATCTGATTGTCGCAGACTATCTGGAAGACGGCAGCGGAGTCACAATCGACAACCGCAAAGCCTCACTGAAAGAGCGCTTTGCCATCATGCGCAAGCATTACGGCCTTCTGAGCACCCTGTGCTATCACGCCTGGTTCGCTGTGCGCCTTCTCTTCAAATAACGGTTGCCATAATATCCGGCACAGGCCAACAATACGGCCACCAGAATACCGTATGACATTCCTGAAAGTTTCTCCGTTCTCTTAAGAGAAACCGGGTCGAACACAAACTCTACCTGATGATGTCCGGCAGGGACGGCTATCGCTCTCAATATATAATCGGCGCGGCCAACCTTGACTTCCTGACCGTCGATGAAAGCTTGCCATGACGGATAATAAACTTCCGAGAAGACAACCGTGCCCGGCTTTTCGCTGTCAGTTTCATATACCAGACGGTTGGGAGCATATTCTGTCAGAACCACGGTTCCTTCCGCTCCGCCGTTGCCGACAGCATCGATGAATGAATTGTCAACAACAGCTACTTCAGCAGGGTTGATCCCGTGCAGTAGACTGAGTTCCGCGTTGGCTCCGTCAACAGGTACGACCTTGTCGACGAACCAGCCGTTGCCCAGTGCGTTCGGATTGCGGAGCGGCACGGCGGTATCATCAGACAGAGGGAAGACTATATATTTTGTGTTGAGCATGTTGAGCACGGGACACGTCGTAACGGCAACAGCACCAAGATTGCCATCGTTTCTGCTCGCCTCTTCGTAGAGACTCATTATTTCGGGAGAGATATGCTCTTCAATCACTTCCTGGTAGCGGCGGAGTTTGACTGCGCTGTAGCCACCGACGCTCTTGTGCCAGTACGATGTGGTGTTGTCGTTGAACACGTTTGTCGTCAGGTTGAGCACGCGGTAGTCGGGGTCAGTATCTGTGAGAATATACTCGTCGACGGCAGATTTTTCGGCGACAGTGTTCAGCATTTTGGGAGTGATGAACTGGCTGTCGTTGACATATCTCTTGTCTACACTCCAGAGATCCAAGAAGCACAGCACGGCACATAGCAGAACCGTCACATTGGCTTTCAGTTTTCCACCCTTGTAGAGCAAAAGGAGGACAATTCCGATTGCTATTATGGCGAAACTGCGCCATGCGTCAGCCGTGAATATAGCAACTCGTACGTCTTCAAGCATACCTGTGAAAACGACTCTGGTTTGCTCGTTCAAAGAACTGAGGGCTGACATTTCAGCGGATGACACGAAACCCGGGAAGAAAACTTTCGGCATGAGAGCGAACAGCAGAGCGATACCGCCGGTAAGTGCTGCACTGCCCCAGAAGGCGCCTTTGCGTTTTTTGATTATCGACGGATCGTCGATGATTTCTTTCAGGGCCAGCACCCCGAGGAAAGGAATGGTAAATTCAGCTACCACAAGTATCGAGGCTACCGTGCGGAACTTGCTGTACAGCGGGACATGGTCGATGAACAGGTTTGTAAACCACATGAAGTTGCTTCCCCAGCTAAGAAGGATAGACAGCACAGTGGCTGCGACCAGGGCCCACTTAACCGGCCCTTTGACAATGAAGATGCCCAGGATGAAGAGGAACATCACGAATGCACCGGCATACACAGGGCCGGAAGTACCGGGCTGCTCACCCCAGTAAGTACCGAACTGTCCAAGGTACTGCCTGTAATTGGCAGGAGCCTTCCTTACGGCATTCTTATGGCTACTGAGAGGAATGTTTGACGCTCCTCCTTTCACATCGGGGATCAGCAGGGAAAATGTTTCGCCGATGCCATAGCTCCACTGAGTGATGTAGTCCCTATCCAGACCGTCCGCAGTCTGATTGCCTGCATCGGCCTTGACCAGTTCGCTGCCACCTCTCATACTCTCTTTGCTGTACTCATAAGTATGGTAGAGATTGGAGATGTTTATTCCAACTGCCAGAACGGCGGCTATCAGCAGCACTCCTGTTGCCTTCAGGAACTGAGGAACCTGTTTGTTGCGAAAAGCCAGAACAGCTTCGGCAATGACAAGGAAAAGGATGACGAAGAGGAAATAGTATGACATCTGGACATGGTTGGCAACTATCTGCGAAGCCGCAAAGAAGGTTGTCAGCAACCCGCCCGCAATATATTTACCTCTGTATGTAAGCAAGATGCCTGCAATTGTCGGAGGGATGTACGCAAGCGCCATCACTTTCCAGATATGCCCGACGCCGATTATTATAAGGAAATACGAGGAGAACGCCCATGCTATCGCACCGAGGGCGGACAGAACCACCGAAACCTTGAGCACCCTGAGCATTATGTAGAAGCCCAACAGCAGAACGAAGAGATACCACACATAATTCGGCAGGAAAAGGTGATAAACCTTGTCCATGAACTTGAGCGGAAGCTGGGAATCATAGCTCGGCGCCATCTGGTAGTTGGGCATGCCGCCGAAAATGGAATTGGTCCAGCGGGATGAGATGCCGGTTTGAGCCCGATAATCCACTACATCCTGATTCGCACCTATCATACCTACATGGTCATCTCCGGCCAGGACACGACCCTGGAAGACTGCGGGTGAAAAATAAGCAAAAGAGATGATGACAAAAGCCACTATGGCAATGACATCAGGCAATATTTTCTTGAGCATGTCGCTATTTGTTTTCTGTTATAGACGGTCGCTGACCGTTTCATAATACTTCTTGCTGACAGGGATCTCGGTATGGGCGAGAGTGTCCATTTCAGCATATATATAATTGTCCTTGTCCTTTCTAAGGGCGTGTATATGTCTGGGGTTGACGAAGAATGACCTATGGCAACGTATAAGCCCGTTGGAAGTCAGGCTTTCCTCTATCTTCTTCATAGTCGCCCTCAACTGATAGTGTTTTACCTGGTCTCCGTCGAGATAATGGATGCGCACATAATTTTCCTGTGCCTCGATATAGAGAATTGATGATGCGGCGATGACGAATTTCAGGGTGTGCTTGTCGTCATAGAAACGGATCCTGCTGGAGGTATCATCCACAATCCCAGCCTTTGACGCTCTTGCAGCCTTGAGCAGTTGCATAAGGGTGATCAGCGCGTACGGGTAAATCAGGATGGTCAGCAGATATATGAAAGCATAAAGCAGAGCGTTGAAATATGTCATCTCACCTTTGGTAATCAGAGATACATACAGCGCCGTAAAGAGCGACATTGCAAGGAATTCGCCGGATATCCAGACGAAATAGTTGCCATAATCTCCACTCAACTTCTTTCTCAAGATATATAGCAGCGTCCTTGACAGAACCAGTACCATCAAAATGATGGACATTATCATCACGATGTTGAACTGGTAACGGCCGTTGGGATCCATTATGCTCGAAGGATACTTGCATAACGCTCCGGCTTCGATGTTGAACGGTTTATATATGATTACAAATACGAGGAAGAACAAGGGAATCAGTATGATATACCATAACTGACTGCTGTATTTACTAAGAAGATGATTGTTTGCTTTCATGATTTCCTGATTGTGGAAACGCGTGTGACGAAAATATCTTTCTTTGATTTTGGTCACAAATATAGCGTTTTTATCCCAATGTGCGTCTATTTCGTCAAATATAGCGGATATTCATCACACTTATTTTATTAAAAGAGTATCCGCCGATACCTTTGCCGACCGATAGATATTGAACACACGAATCATTTTTCAAAGACATGCAATATCCCCATTATCTTCAAAGGCTCCAGGATGCTACACGCAAATACTGGGACAAATACGCCCTTAATACTATAGGCGGCGATTCATTCACATACGGCCAGATGGCTACCCAAATAGAGAAGTTCCACCTCGCATTCGATGCCCTCGGATTCAAGAAAGGCGAGAAAATCGCCCTTTATTCCGGCAACGGCGCCCGCTGGGGCATGGTTTACATGGCGGTCAACACATACGAGACAGTCATCGTTCCCCTTCTTGCCGATTTTACGCCTGAAAGTGCTTCTTTCCTGGTAGACCACTCGGAAAGCATCGCCCTTTTCACTAATGAGGCGAAGTGGAAAAAGATGAACCTCGACAAGATGCCGCAGCTGCGCATCGCTATCGATGTCGACAACTGGAACTGCCTCTGGGCTAAAGACGATAAGACAAAAAAGACATATGAGACCATGGACGCCCTCTTTGAGGCGAAATGGAAAGGCAACTACGGTCCTGACAACGTCGTTTTCCCGACCGACAACTGGGACAACCTCTCTACTATCAGCTATACTTCAGGCTCGACCGGAGATCCCAAGGGTGTCATGCTTACCTACCGCAACTTCAGCGCTAATGTCGATTACAGCCAGAGAAACGTTCCGGCTGGCGACAAGATGGTATCTATGCTCCCCATGGCCCACATGTACGGTCTCGTCATCGAATTTATCTATCCTCTCTGCAACGGAACAGGCATCTACTGGCTCGGCAAGGCTCCGACCCCCGCAACGCTGATGAAGGCTTTCGCCGAAGTTAAGCCGTACCTCCTCATCACTGTTCCCCTTGTGATGGAAAAGATTTACAAGAGCAAGGTTAAACCCACCCTCGACAAACCGGTAGTCAAGGTGCTCACCAAGATTCCCGGCATAAACAACATCATCTACAAGAAAGTCAAAGACGGACTGGTGTCAGCATTCGGCGGTAATGTTCAGGAGTTCATCATGGGCGGCGCCGCTCTCAACCCTGAGGTCGAGAAACTGTTCAAGCGCATCAAGTTCCCTTACCTCGTCGGCTACGGCATGACTGAGGCCTGCCCTCTGCTCGCATACGAGCACTGGACCAAATATGTCGCCGGTTCCTGCGGTAAAGCAGTAGACTGTGCAAATGTCCGCATCGACTCTATGGATCCCCTGCACATCGCCGGTGAAATCCAGGCCAAGGGTGAGAACATCTGCATAGGATACTTCAAGAACCCCGAAGCTTCTGCCAACGCATTCACAGAGGACGGATACCTGCGCACAGGCGACCTCGGCATCATGGACAAAGATGGCAACATCTTCATCAAAGGCCGCAGCAAGAGCATGATTCTCAGCGCCAACGGTCAGAACATCTATCCCGAGGAGCTTGAGGCTATCATCAACAACCAGCCTTTCGTAGCTGAAAGCGTCGCCGTTGACCGCGGCGGCAAGATCGTTGCTCTGGTTTATCTCGATCCCGAAGCCCTCAAGAAGAGCGGCCTCGACAGTGAAGCAATTTCCGATATTCCCGAGAAAATCCGTGCAGCAGCTAACCGCGTGCTTCCGGCATACAGCCAGATTGCAAAAGTTGAACTCGTGGACGAGCCTTTCGCCAAGACTCCGAAGATGAGCATCAAGCGCTTCCTGTACAAATAGCCTAAACCTACATATAAAAGAAATTCCGGCTTCGCTAACGCTTGGCCGGAATTTTTATATCTCTTTGCGGAGACGAGCTATAGGGATATTGAGCTGCTCCCTGTATTTGGCTACCGTTCGTCTCGCAACCTTGTAACCTTTCTCGTTAAGGACTGTTACAAGCTCTTCGTCGGTCAGCGGTTTGGATTTATCCTCCGCCTCAATGCTTTCTGTCAGGATTTTCTTGATCTCGCGTGTTGAGACTTCCTCTCCACTTTCTGTCATCAGGCCTTCGGAGAAGAAATATTTCAAAGGATAGATGCCGAAGTGTGTCTGGATATACTTGCAGTTTACGACGCGGGAGATAGTCGAAATATCAAGTCCTGTACGTTCTGCGATGTTCTTCAGGACCATCGGTTTGAGTTTGGTCTCGTCACCGTCGATAAAGAAGTCGTACTGGAACTCGATAATTGCGTTCATGGTGTTCTGGAGAGTCCTCTGGCGCTGCTTTATGGCCTCTATGAACCATTTGGCTGAATCCAGCTTCTGCTTGACGAACGTCACGGCCTCCTTGCCTTCCTTTGTTGATTTTGAAGCAGAATCCATGAGGATGTCGGCATAGCGTTTATTGACTCTCAACTCCGGAACATTGAAACGGGGCATCGACATCACAGGCTTGCCGTCTTTGAGCTCCAACACGAAGTCAGGAACCACCTGCTGGGCCTGGTCGTTGTATGAATCATCTATCTGTCCACCCGGACGAGGGTTGAGATGGACAATTTCATCGATGGCTTTCTTGAGGCGATCCTCATCGATTTTCATCTTCGAGAGAATCTTGGTATAATGCTTCTTCGTGAATTCATCGAAATGGTTCTCAAGAATCTCCTGGGCATCCTGCTGGGCTTGGTCGTGAGGCTTTGCCTTGATCTGGAGAAGAAGGCATTCACGCAAATCCCTCGCACCGACACCTACGGGATCGAACTCCTGGATGATGCTCAGCAAGTCTTCTAGCTCGTTTACATCTGTCTCGATATTGAGACGGAACGAAATGTCGTCAGCCAAAGATTCGAGGTCGCGGCGGAGATATCCGTCGTCATCTATCATTCCGATAATGAATGAAGCAATCTGACGGGCTCTCGGGGTCAGATGGCAATAGCCGAGCTGAGACTCGAGGTTCTGGTGGAAACTCTCTTTTACGGAGAAAGTATTGTACTGGGGCTTGAGGTCCTTGCCCTGATTGTTCACATATGTCTTGTAAGAAGGGGTCTGGTCGTCTGCCGGGTAATCGCTCAATGAAACCTTCTTGGGGAGACCGTCGTCTTCTTCGGGATTGTCGTCAACCACTTCGTCGAGCACGGGATTTTCCTCAAGCTCTTTTTGAATCTTCTGTTCCAACTCCAGCGTCGGCAGTTCAAGAAGCTTAATCGTCTGAATCTGGAGAGGCGAAAGCTTTTGAACCTGTTTCTGCTGCAAAGACTGTTTGATCATTTCCATATCTGTCAGAAACTTGGATATGTGATTCTCTCCCTTACGATGAAGCCTGAAGGGAATTGTCCTTTAATTGCATTGAGGAACCTGGTGGCATCGGCCTTGGTGCGGAAATTACCTACTGTCACCTTGAAATAAGGATTTTCGTACTCTCGGTAGACCGCAACATTGGGGTACAGGGCTGAAAAACTACCTGAGACCTGCTCGGATACAGTTCTGGCATTGCGGCTGTTGTCAAAGAAAATCCTTACGCGGTAGCCGTTGATCTGTTTTGATGCATTGCGGGTCTTATGGCTTGACATGGCGGAAACCAGTGCGCTCGGCTGGTCTATTGTTATTGTACCCTGCCCTGCATTGGTCTCACTCACTACCGTAAAAATATTCTTGCCATACAGAGTAGAGTCAAGGGAGGCTTCCATTACGGCTACAGAATCAACCTGCGCAGCTGCATAAAACACAGATAGGCAGGCAAATACTGCAATTATGATTATCTTTTTCATGTTCAGTTTCTATCGTCGGTTTTGATAAATGAATCCAACGGAACATTTTTCTTGTTTATCTTGTGGTACTTGCCACCCTTTGAAACCGCGAGGCTGTAATTGATGACATATCCTTCCTGCCCCATCTCTTCAATTGCGTCCAGCCCGAGCCCGAGCAGTTTCAGGGGATTGCTGACATGCACTCTAAGAGGAGCATGGAGCTCGGTTTTAGACTTGGCGGCAACTTCAAGTACGACGTCCTCATCCATACTGACCTCAGCGATGCTTGCTCCCTCCGGGTTGAGAAGGGTCGCCTCGAAATCCTTTAATGACATAGCGAAATAAGGGTTGTCCACAGTCAATGCGGAATGGAGTATGCCTCTCATATCCGTCAGGCTGTATCTAAGCGAGTCGACGGACTCCACCTTGAAGTCACTGAAGATTATTTTGCTGTAGTCTGCGCAGCTGCACAGCGCCACGAGCGCAAATGCAAGTATCAGGACTTTCTTCAATGAGGTTCTTATCGTCATGCCCGGTTTCATACTTTATGCAAAGATAAAAAAACTATCTTTGCAGTCACAATATTAGCGAGTCCGCGATGCAAAATGAATACCAATCGGTAAGAGCTATTTTCGACCCGTCCAAACTGCAGGTCTACATCGAGACATACGGATGTCAGATGAATGTCAACGATAGCGAAGTCGTGCTTTCTATTCTCCAGAAAGCAGGGTACTCGCTTTGCGACAAGATTGAAGACGCCTGTCTCGTCCTTATCAATACCTGCGCGATCAGGGACAATGCCGAGCAGAGGATTCTCGGGCGTCTTGAAGTTTTCCGTCTCGAGAAAAAGAAAAATCCTTCGCTCGTTGTGGGTGTTCTTGGCTGCATGGCGGAAAGGCTCAAGGACAAGCTGCTGGCTCATCCTGTCGTGGACCTCGTGGCTGGGCCTGACGCTTACCGCGACCTTCCCAGGCTGCTTGCAGCCGTCACTGCCGACAGCAAGCAGATCAATACAATTCTGTCGCACGAGGAGACTTACGCCGACATCTCTCCTGTCCGTATGGACCGCAATGCCGTCAGTGCATACATTTCCATCATGCGTGGGTGTAACAATGTCTGCTCTTATTGCGTGGTCCCCTACACCAGAGGTGCGGAGCGCAGTCGTGACCCTGAAACCATCCTTCATGAGGCACGCGAGCTTTTTGCCAACGGATATAAAGAGATTAGCCTCCTGGGTCAGAATGTCGATTCATACAACTGGAAAGACGGAGATCGCTCCATGGATTTCGCTGACCTGCTGGAGCAGGTAGCTCTAATCGACCCTTCTTTGAGGGTACGTTTCTCAACGTCTCATCCCAAGGATATGAGCGACAAGGTTCTTTATACCATGGCCGCTCACAAGAATATTTGCCGCCACATTCATCTTCCCGTCCAGTCCGGCAGCAATGCGATGCTCGAAAAGATGAACCGCAAGCACACCCGGGAGTGGTATCTGGAGCGTATTGCCTCCATCCGCCGCATCATTCCGGACTGCTCGATCACCACTGATGTCATTGCAGGTTTCTGCGGCGAGACAGAAGCTGACCATCAGGACACTTTAAGTCTGTTCAGGGAAGTCGGTTTCGACGCTGCGTTCATGTTCCAGTATTCAGAGAGGCCGGGGACCAAGGCTGCACGACACTTCGTTGACGACGTGCCTCCGGAGGTGAAGACTGCACGCCTTAACGAAATTATTGCTTTGCAGAATTCACTTTCGCTGGAAAGCAACCGCCGCGACATCGGCAAGGTCTTCGAAGTTCTCGTCGAGGGTCCTTCTAAACGTTCTGACAAAGACATGGTAGGCCGCAGCTCCCAGAACAAGGCCTGCGTGTTCAAGGCTTCGGGTTGCAAAGCCGGCGATTATGTGAATGTCAAGGTTGTCGACTGCACGAGCGCGACATTGCTCTGTGAGCTTGTCTGACGGCTATTTCAAAGTCCAGGTACTACCTTCCTTTGTGTCTTTGACCACTATTCCCAGCGCTCCGAGAGCGTCGCGGATCTGATCGCTCTTGGCCCAGTCCTTAGCTTGCTTGGCTTCTTTGCGATATTCAAGTATCATGTTCATCAGGCCGTCGATTACCTGCTCGTTGCCGCCTTGTTCCCTTTCGTCTACAAGGCCGAGTATATCTCCGGTCACTGTCTGCAGAAGTTCCTTGAGGATGTCTTTGTCTTCAGCGCTGACCTTCATCTTGCCGTCTATGGCTGTGTTGACGATACGCACTGCTTCAAAAAGGTTTGACAGAGCTATGGGGGTGTTCAAGTCATCGCAGAGTGCCTCATAGACATTTTCTTTCACTTTTGCGATTTCTTCATTGGCCGGCACAGCTTCGACTTTGAGGTTGTCGACATAGGCGGCTGCCTGCATCAGTCTCTTGAGGCCTTTTTCTGCTGCCTGCAGGGCTTCGTTGCTGAAGTCCAGTGTGCCGCGGTAGTGGGCCTGGAGTATGAAGAAGCGGACGGTCATGGGGCTGTAGGCTTGCTTCAGTATCTTGTGTGTTCCATTGAACAATTCGTCGAGAGTTATGAAGTTGCCGTATGATTTACCCATCTTCTGGCCGTTGATGGTTATCATGTTGTTGTGGATCCAATAGTGGACGCCACCGTTGCCGCGGGATGCGGTGTTCTGGGCGAGTTCGCATTCATGGTGGGGGAACATCAGGTCCATTCCGCCTCCGTGGATGTCGAATTCTTCTCCAAGATATTTTGCGCTCATGGCTGAGCATTCGAGGTGCCAGCCGGGGAAGCCTTCGCTCCAGGGTGAAGGCCAGTGCATGATGTGCTCGGGGGCTGCTTTCTTCCACAGTGCGAAATCGTAGCTGCTGCGTTTGTCGCTCTGTCCGTCGAGTTCCCTTGTGTTGGCTATCATCTCATCGATGGTGCGGCCTGACAGGATGCCGTAATGGTGGTCTTTGTTGTATTTCTCGACATCGAAGTACACTGACCCGTTGCTTACGTATGCATAGCCGGCGTCAAGTATCTGCTTTACAAGTTCTATCTGCTCGATGATGTGGCCTGAGGCGCGGGGCTCGATTGACGGGGGTTGCACTCCGAGCTTTGCCATGGCTGCCTGGTAGCGGAGGGTGTAGTACTGCGCGATTTCCATGGGCTCCAGCTGCTCCAACCTTGCTTTCTTTGCTATCTTGTCTTCGCCTTCGTCGGCGTCATGTTCAAGGTGGCCTACGTCGGTGATGTTGCGGACATAGCGAACTTTGTATCCAAGGTAGCGGAACAGGCGCACCAGCACGTCGTATGTGATGCCGGGGCGGGCATGGCCGAGGTG
>Ga0310690_10002961_pt1 | contig 26499 bp, 36 predicted proteins | sample AusTroGonzalo_MG_2_FD_207661 | JGI IMG/M metagenome (GOLD analysis project Ga0310690, IMG submission 207661) | Bovine rumen microbial communities from tropical cattle in Woodstock, Queensland, Australia - Gonzalo_04 (v2) (version 2) | ecosystem: Host-associated > Mammals > Digestive system >...
TTACTCATGCAGCATTGATTTCTGGACGGTACCAGCATTTTATCGCCAATGATATTCAGGGAGAATTTCCGCGGCTGTTTCTTCGGATTGCAACTGAAGGCCTGAAGCCAGAAGAATTTTATCCTGTATCGCGTGAAGAATTTGAATTGCGAAAAGCAGATCCGTTGATTCGGCTTGTTTGGAGTTTCGGCAATCAAGGCAAATCGTATTTGTATGCGAAGGACATTGAGCCGCTGAAACTGGCCGGGCATGAAATCTGCATTGCGGAAACCTATAAAGAACGCTACACGGCTTATAAAAAGTTCTTGAGCCTGCTTTTTTGCGTGAGCAAAAAAGAAAACGTAGTTGAGTTGCAGGCCATCGAAGGCCTGCAACGGCTTCAAGAACTGGAGGCACTGGAGCGCCTGGAGGCACTGGAGCGCGATTATAAAGATGTGCAAATTCCCGCAAATTCTACCGTTTACGCTGATCCACCATATTCCGGCACAGCAAAATATGGTTCCGGGGTATTCAATCACACGGAATTTTATGAATGGCTTCGGAACACGCCGTTTCCGGTTTATGTTTCCGAATATTCCATGCCGGATGATTTCATTTGTGTTGCCGAAACAGAATTGAAATCCATTCTGGGAAGCAATAGCAAATCCGTTACGGAATGCCTGTTCCTGCATGAACGTTTTGCGGAACGGCACGAACAGCAAACCTTCAACTTTTAAGGAATCCTGAACACATGAAATTTGACTGGCAAAGTTTTTTGTTCTTCCTTCTTGTTTTGCTGGTTATCGCCATTGGTGCGTATGCCACATACATCGAATGGGATAACAAAATCAAACTGAACACCTATTTGAACAACGAGGTGCAGAAATGACCGCCGAACAATACCTGAAAGCCGTGATCGAACGGAACCCCGCACTTGGAAAGCCGGACGATGAAAAAATCACCCTGACCGCACGCGGAATTCGGAACCTTATCAAGCAGGCCCATGCAATGGGCGTGCAGCATGAACACGAACGGCAAAAGGCAAAGGAACTGATCAACAGTAAACTGAACCCGTTCCGCGCACCCTGGGAGTAATGAACATGGATAAAGACGAAATCAAAAAAATTGTGATGGATGCCATTGATTCCGGTGCAATTCAGTACACGCTGGAAACCTGCAACACCGGCGATTGCACGCTGAAACTCGGCCCCATTTACTTCAAACGGGAAATCCCGCCGCCCCCGCTTGATCCAAACGCAAAGAGATATGTGATTTTGCGCGGGAACGAAACCGAAAAAGAACGGGAACACATCAAAAAGCGGCTGGGTGGTGATGTGGAATTTCTGCCTTCCTGTGCTGAAATCACGCCGTTTGCCGCCATGCAGTGCAAAATCACCGTGAACGGGCGCGTGATCGCATTCTGCGACCAAAGAAATGTGCTTATGCTTTGAGAGGTGACCTTATGAACGAAACCATTTCCATCAACTGTGCCGAAGATGTGCTGAAAAACGCCGAGGCAAACACCGTTTCCGTGGAACGCGCCACCATGCCGGAACCGCTGTGGCATGATGCCACGGAAAAACCCGTGATCGATGATAGAGAAATGATTGTTTTCATGGTGGAAGATGAAAACAGCATCTATCACACGAAACTGTTCTTTGTGAACCTGATCAACCAGCGGCATCTGGAAAACTGGAATGATGAAGTTCACTTTTCCGGCATCCAGAAATGGTGCTACTATGCCGATTTGCTGAACGCGGAGGTACGGAAATGAATCCTGGAAGCCCGTATTGGCTTATTAACCCGGCAAATCCTGCAAGCCCCATTTGGATTGCAAGACAAACGGCAAGCCAAAATTCCGCCGGAACACATCAAACCTTATCACCCGAAGAAGATTTCATCATGAGCATCATTATTTCCATCATGCTGCTTTTCATTTTGGCTTCCTTCGGGTATGTAATCTATAAAGAATGGAAAGAAGAAAGGGAACGCAAATGAACATCGTTTTTATAACCCGGTGCTTCAGGCCCACAAACCTGGAAGCCATCAAATCACGCCTGAAGGAAGTGTTTCACCACACCAGCCACACATACCGGCATTTCATCCTGGTGGATATGACCCGCGCAGAATCCCCGGCCCCGTTCGCGGATTTCTGTGATCCGAACACCACCGTGGTGTTCAGCAACGAAAAGCCGCAGGCCGATGAATACAACACAAAGGCCATCGATGAAGTGCTGGCCGCCTACTACACGCCGCGCGAAACCTTCGTGTACATCCTGGATGATGACAATACCATCAGCAAAGATTTCCTGCGCGTGTGCGATTACTGCGAACATAACGCAGGCGCGGATGCGCTGGTGTTCCAGATTGCAAGCCGCCCGGAATTGGGCCAGAAATTTATTCGGCCCGGCGAAGCCATCGGCAAGATCGATTGGGCAAACTTCCTGACCCGGCTGGACGTGATGAAGTGGCTGAAAATCTTCACCGGCACCGATTCGCAAACCGCCGATGGGCAATTCTTCAACCGGATGCTGGAAAAGGGCCTGTGCATCCTGTACACAAACGAAGAACTGTGTTTCTATAACGCCCTGCCGAAACCCTGAAGAAAGGATCAATGGAGCCTATGAACAACGAAAAAGAATTGGCGAAAAAACAAGAAATTCCTGATCCGCCAGACCTTCCGACTTGCTTTCATTGCAAATGGTTGAATCGTTTTAAACTGACTTGTTTCCGTACAGGCAAGGATAGAAAACTCCCCGAACCAGCTACATGTAAGAAGTTTCAATATGATTGGGGTGTAAAATGACCGAACTGGAAACCATCCGGGAACTGCTGGAACGCCTCGACCCCGCCGCCCTGAATTACAATGAATGGCTGAAGGTCGGTTCCGCCATCAAACACGAAGGCGGCACCGCTTATGAATGGGATGCCTGGAGCCGCAAAGATGCCCCCCGTTACCGTGCCGGTGAATGCGACCGGAAATGGGCCGGGCTGGATCGCGGGGCCGCACCCTGCACCGTGGCTTCCGTGGTGGAACTGGCCAAACGACAGGGAATCACGCTGACTGTGCAAAAGCCACCGGAACAGGATGATGATTACACCCCCGTGGATTACATGGGCGTGTTCACATTGCCGCGCATCCGCCGCGAATACGTGATGGAAGAAGAACTGCCGACCATCACCGCGCCCGGAATCGAACAACTGAAAACGTACCTTCAAACGCTGTTCCGCCCTGAAGAACACGTGGCGTTCACCGTGGCCGCCGTGCAGAATGGCGAAAAGTTCAACCCCGCCGGAAAAGGCGTGTACACCCGAACCTGCGCGGAACTGCTGGCCGCCCTGGATTCCGGTTCAATGGATTTTGCCGTGGGCACCATCGAAAACCCGGAAGCCGGTGCATGGATTCGGTTTAATCCGTTTGACGGGAACGGCATCAAAGATGAAAACGTGACCAGCTTCCGGTTCGGCCTGGTGGAATGCGACGATGTGCCGGTGAATGAGCAGTATGCCATGTACAAAAAGCTGAAACTGCCCATTGCCGCCCTGGTGCATTCCGGCGGCAAGTCAATCCACGCCATTGTGCGCATCGATGCGGAAACGTATGAAGAATACGTGAAGCGCATGGATTTCATTTACAATGCGTGCCAGAAAAACGGATTGAACGTTGACACGAAGAACCGAAACCCTTCCCGCCTTTCCAGAATGCCAGGCATCATGCGCGGCGAACAAATGCAAACCCTGCTGGCCACAAACATCGGGATGCCGGATTTTGCATCCTGGAAGCGGCACATTTCCCCCTCCGTGCTGGCTGGCAACATGCTATCCTATGCGGAACTGAAAAACAAATATAAGAAGGGAAGCAAAGATGAAGATGAACTGATCGAAAGCCGGTTCCTGTGCCGCGGCGATGCCATGCTGTTTTCCGCCGAAACCGGCGTTGGAAAGTCAAGTTTTATCGCGCAGTTATGTTTCAAGTTCGCGGCTGGGCGGCAATGCTTCGGATTGACACCGGCACGGCCTTTGCGTTCCCTGGTGATTCAGGCGGAAAACAACGACCGCGACCTTTGGGAAGAAGCGTGCGGAATCGAACAGGGCCTGCTTCAACATGAATCCGGGTGGAGCACCGCCGAACTTCAGCGTGCGGATGCGGCAATAACTTACGTTACGTATTCCGATACAAACAGCATGAAGTTCGTGGAATATCTGGATGAGTTGATGCTATCCATTGACAATAAGCCGGATTTGCTTGTAATAGACCCGTTGTTCGCATTCGCAGGCTGTGATGTTTCCGCCGAACAGGGCAAACTTTCCGCATTCCTTCGGAACGGATTGCAACCCCTGATCCGAAAGCATCAAGTGGGATGCGTGATCGTGCATCACACCGCAAAACCATCCCGTGAAATCACCGTGCGAAATATCAACTACAATGAAGCGTACAACTATGCCGGAAGCGCGGAATTGGCAAACTGGGTGCGCGGCATCCTATCGCTGGAATGCGTTTATACTTCGGATGATACAACGGACAAGAAACACCGTGTTTTCTGTTTGAAATCCGGCAAGCGCGGTTCCAGGATTCAGCATGATTTCATGGTGTGGCTGAAATGGGCCGAAGATTGCATATTCTGGCTTCCTGCCGAACCGCCGCCGCAGATAAACAAACAAGCACAATCCAATCATAAAACGGAAACCGCCAAAGCAACCGCGCAAAGGATCGCCACGGACGTGCTGGCATATCTGGTGAAAGTGGGAACGGCAAGCAAAAAACAAGTGGTTGCAAGCCTTTGCCATGAATCCGGGTATTCCCGCAGTGGCGTGCAGGATGCGCTTATGTACCTGCAAACATGCAATATCGTGCTTTCTTCAACCGAAGGCAAGAACACAAACTATTTCATCAATGCCGCACGGCAGGAAGAAATTGAAAATGCAATCAACCAATAACTTCTAACTCACGAACCCGGCGGCTTATGCCACGGGTGAAGGTGTGTAAACACACCCCTATTTCATAGGGGGGTGTGTTTATTCCACACCGCCTTCGGCCCCGATAGCATCCGCCGGAATGTGAAAAAACAAATCGAACCATGAAAACACAAAACGAAAAAACGAAAATCTGCTTTTTCCACCAGTTCAACCCGCCGACCACCACGTTCCAGGCGCGGAACAGCCAATGGCGGCCCACACCTTCGGCCAGGAAGGCAATGGCATTGTGGCAAGCAGTGCTGGAACAGTACAGGCCTGCCGAACCGCTGAAGGGGCCGGTGCGGCTGGAAGTGCAGTTCATCTTCCCCGGCGAACGTGTGCAAACCATACGAACCGCAAAGCCGGATTTGGACAACCTGCTGAAAGGCGTGCTGGATATTTGTACCCGGCTGGGCTACTGGCAGGATGATGCGCAGGTGGTGAGCATCTACGCCATGAAGATGGATTCACCAATGCCGGGCCTGTTCTTCGCGGCTGAAACCGTGGAAAGCGCGTGGAAGGAAGGGAATGCGCGATGACGGACAAAGACACATCCACGGCACAAAGTGCCGCCAAAACGCACCGGATGCGCGTTTCCTGCCATTTTCGGCAGGTAGTTGCCACCGCACCCCACGGCAAAGGGGGGATGGGTCGATATGTTAGAAGTCTAAATGGTTTAGACCCTAAAGCATCGCAGGTACTACCCCGACCGACCCCCAAACCGAGGTGGCGCGTTCAAGGTTGACATATACCCGGATTTAGACTTTTTAACCCCCTAAACAAAAAACACTTACCCCATGAAAAAAAACACGGAATTGAACCCCTACGGATGGAACCGGATCACGGATCATGCCGCCTTGTGGGGCGTTACGAAAGGTCGCATTTCGCAGCTGGTGAAGGAAGGCCGCCTGGAAACAAACGGCAAAACCGGAAAGAAGCTTCGTGTTCGCGGTTATCTGGCGAATTGGAAGCCTGCTGAAGTTGGTACTGGTCTCGCGCCCACGCACGACAGCGCAGGGCTGAGCACGCCCGCGTATAATGCGCAGGCGCGCAGCCGCGCCACGAACGAAACACCCCCCGCAAAATCCGCTTCCAAAGTTTCCGAACCGGCACCGAAAAAACAGCAATCGAAAAAAGCCGCCGAAAAAGCACCGGTTCAGGAAACGCCGCCGAAGGTGGAACGAAAAGTTTCTATTCAGGCGGAACCGCCGGAAATGTGGATGACATACGAAGAAGCCCGTGCGGAAAAGATGAAGCAGGACGCGCGGCTTGCAAAACTGAAGGTTCAGGAAAAGGATTATGCTTTCATGGCTTCAATTTATAATGATGTTTCGGATGCGTTTTGTTGTACGTTTGTTCCTCTAAAACAGCATTTTATCGAATTGGATTTGAACAAAAAACAGATTGCCGTGCTTTCCGCCCTGGTGGACGGTTGCCTTGTGGAATTTAGAAAGGAAGTTCAAAAAAGAATCCAAAAACGAATCAACGGCGATTCAGCGGAAAGTGAGTATGAGGAATGAACCCGGAAGAACTTCTTGCAATCGGCATTGTTGCGTTTTTGATGATTTCACTTTCCGTGCTTTTCCTGATGGCGATTTGTTTTGTGATCTGGGCCACGGTGATTTCGGCGGCGGATGCCGTCGCAACGGTGGACGCATCACGGAAAAAGGAAAGGAAATGACATGAACCCGGAACAACTTTTCATCAACGCGGTTCGGGAGTTCCTTACCCTTCAGCCGCGCACCGGCATTGTGGAATGGGCCGAAACCGCCATTGACTTCAGCGAAGACGTTTCCGCCGAACGCAAGCGCGTGGACTTCAGCCTTTCCCCGTTCCTGATTGATCCGCTGAAGTGCTGGGAATATTCCGGCCACATCCGTGAAGTGGTGGTATGCGCACCGGAACAAACGGGAAAAACCATGATTGAATCCTTCGGCGTGCTGTACTGCATGAACTTCAAACCTTCATCCATGCTTTGCGTGTACCCTTCGGATGATCAGGCGGCGGATGTGAACAAGTTGAAATATGAACCGCTGATGAAGCGCATTCCATCCCTGGCGGAAGAACTGAAGCGGCCCTTCGCGAAACGTAAGGATTGCTATATCCTTGCCGCAAGCACGATGTTCTTTCAAGGTGCCGGGGCCAAAATCATGAGCAAATCCTGCAAGTTGGTAGTGCTTGACGAAGAAGACCAATATCCGGTAGTGAAGACGCTGGACGCGGTTTCCGATACCCGCAAGCGCACGCGTTCGTATTCGGAAAGTATCATGTTCAGGGTGTGCACGCCTACGGAAAAAACCGGTTCAATCTGGCGGGCGTTCCTGGCCGGAAGTCAAGGCTATTGGACTTTGCGCTGCCGTGGATGCGGCGAACTCACCATGAGGTCGTGCGATTTCGGCAACCTTCAATTTGAATCGAACTATGATGATGAACGCGGGCTGTACATGGTGAAGCCGAACAGCATCCGCCTGATTTGCCCGAGGTGCAAGCATGAACACAAGGAAACGGATAAAAGGTGGATGAACCTGAATGGCGGCTATGTTCACACCTTCCCCGAACGCATCGAGGAACGCCCTTCGTTCCAATACGGGGTGCTGGCCACGCAGTTTCCGATTATGAGCTGGCCGCGCATTGCGGAAAAAATATTGGAATGTGGCCGCCGTTCGGACGTGAAAGCGCACTATGAACTGGATAATTCGTGGAAGGGCCTGCCGTATTCGCCGCGCGAAGTTTCGGCGGATGATTGCCGCCACCTGAAGGAACACATGTTCCGCCCGGATCAGCTTCCGCCTGCCGAAGAAATCGAAATGGTGTTCCTGATTTCGGACACGCAGGACAATTTCAGCCCGACCGGGGTGTTTGCCCTGGATGTGCATGATAACTTGTGGCTGTTGGAATATGCAAACGTTACACATTTGTGGCTTTCCGCAGGTGATCGTGAGGAACTGGAAAAGCAAACCGGGGAACCGGTGCGCACCGTGGAAGACATGTTCAATGGAATATACCGGTTCGGCGAAACGAAAATAAGTCCGCGTTTTCATATTTTGGACTATCGCGGCCACCGCCAGAAGGAAATTGCAGGATATGCCGCCGCGCATTCGATGGTGTTTCTGTATGCCGGCGCCGGAACCAGGCAATTGGAACCGTTCAAGAAAAGTTCAAAGTCAAGCCGGATTTATTATGTGAACGCGCACCTTTACCAGAAACAATTGATTTGGCAACTGTACAAACAGCGGAACCGTGAAGGCGATTATCTGTATTTGCCGGAAGGGCTGGAACCGAAGTTCCAAACGGAAATCGTGTGCGTTCAGCCGGATCGCACCACGAAATCCGGCCATTTGCCGGAAAATTGGAAGCCCGAACATGATCAAATCCATGACTGTTTCGACGTGCTGAAAATGGCGTGCTGGGCGAAGGATTTCGTGTTTGCGAAGTTCGCGCCGACCATGTTCCGGTGCATGAAATCGCCGGGCTTGCGGCGAACTCAAAAAACATGGTTTGAACGGAACGCGAAAAAAGCGGATTGATTCAGGGGCGGTTTCGGTTGAAGCCGCCCTTTTCAGTTCAAAAAAGGGTGTTCAGATCATGACTTGAAAAATATTTTTTAAGTCGTGCGATTCGTGGTTTGCATTTGGTTTGTGTGCGTGTTACTTTGTTCATAGAGTTTGCTGCGGTTGTATGTTCCGGCGGGCTGGCTTTTATCCTTTCTTCTGGCCCTGCATCCCCGCCCCGGTGAAGGCTCCGCCGGGGCGGGGGAGCGTACAAGACGTGGCGCGAACAATAGGAGACCGCCGTGTACTACACAAACACCACGATTCGTTTTGAAGCCGCATCCGGCGCGGTGAAGCTTGCGTTCAAGCTTGTTCCGGGCACCACGGCAGCCACCATTGTGACCTCGATGGAAAGCGGCTGTTTTGTTTTTGCCGCGCCCGTTGCCGGTTCGTACCGCTATGAACAGTACACGGATGATGGCGATGTGGTAAAGGCCGGCGCGTTCACTGTGAAGCAATCCCTGGCGGATGCCCCCGGAACATTTGATCCGCGTTCGGACGCGGAAAAAACGCTGGCCGCACTGGAAGCGAAGATTGCGGGGCGCGTGCTCACCATTGAGCAAAGCCACATCACAATTGGTGACCGTTCCCTTCAGTATATCAACAGCATCCACGAACTGGAACAGTGGCGTGCCTTTTTCCAGCGGATCGTGGATCAGGAACACGGGATAAAGGATTGCAAGACCGAAGTTTGTTATCTTCGGCGGATTTGAGGTGCGGAATGGCGAATCTTTTTCATAGACTGAACAGCATCTTCCGCAGGAAACAGCCCGTTTCCGGCTTTAATACGCGCATGTTCCAGGCCGCCGCGCACAACCGCCTGATTGATTGGCCATTGAGTTACCAGCGTGTGAACGGCGACTTGTTCATGGAGTATCAGACCATTGTGCTTCGTTGCCGTTCGCTTGCGATGAACAACGAATCCGTGCTTGGAATCCTTCGGAATCTTCAGCGGAATGTGGTCGGCATACACGGCTTCACGCTTCAGAGCAAGGCGAAGGATACGGAACTCCGGCCCGTGATTGAAACGCTGTGGCGGGAATACGGTTCCCGTGCCGCGCACGCGGTTACGATGGATGAACGTAGCAGTGCGCGTGACCTTGACATTCTTGTTTTGCGTTCCCTGATGATCGACGGCGAATGTTTCATTCACCGCGTGTATGATCCTGCCTCGAAATTCGGCTGGCGTTACGAAGTGATCGATTCGCTTCAGATCGATCCGTTCTACATGGTGAACAAGATCGCGGGCGGCGGACGAATTTTCATGGGCATCGAATTCGATTCGAAGGGACGTGAGATTGCATATTGGTACCGCCCCACCGTGTGCGAACAGTACAACACCGGCGTGCGCGAACGCATTCCCGCCACGAATATCATTCACCTGTTCCGAAAGGAATTCCCCGCCCAGATGCGAGGCATTCCCCCGCTGGCGGGTGCCGTGATCGACCTGAAACGCCTGGATGATTACCGTGATGCCGAACTGGTTCACGCGCAAATCGCTTCCTGCACGATGGGTGTGTGGGAATGGGATGGCCGGAATCAGGAAGACGTGATCACCGACCGGCAGGCGGATGACCAGGGGCAGTTCGTGAGGGAGATCAAACCCGGTATCTTTCCCATTGCTCCGCGCGGCTACACGGCGAAATTCCTTCAGAATTCCGCGCCGAACAGCCAGTTCCCTTCGTTTGTGAAAAGCGTGCTTCGCGCCATTTGCAATTCGGTCGGCATTTCCTACAACAAGGGCGCGGGCGATTACGAATCCGTGAACTATTCTTCCCTTCGCGAAGCCTCGCTGGAAGACCGCGAAACATACGGTGAACTTCAGAAGTTTATCGTTGACAACTGGAAATCCCTCCAGTTCCATGATTTCATTTCCGCCGCCGTGATGAACGGCCTGGTTCGTTCGAACTCCATTTCTTCCGTTTCCCCGCATCAGTTCTTCGGGCGGAAATTCAGCTGGGTCGATCCCCAGAAGGAGATCGCAGCGAAAAAGGAAGAGATCGCCTTGATGCTGACCGACCCGTTTTCGGAAATCGAATCGCGCGGCGAAGACCCGGCTGAACTTCTTGACCGCTTCGTGGCATGGCGCGAAATGCTGAAGGCGCGAGGCCTGGAAGTTTTCTGGGAATCCGCCTTTGCGAAGATGCCGGGAACGCTTTCCGAAGAAAATGAACCTGAGTCGAACGATAACACAAACCTGTCGGCGGGCGAAGCCGCCGACAATAACAGTTAAGGACTTGTCCTTATGGAACCGAATGTTGATTTTGAAAAACTGGAAATCAGCTTTTCGTGTGCGTCTTCTTACCCGTATGCGCGGGAAGACCACGAAACGAAACGCTACTTTGTCGAACGCCTGATATGCAACGATGAGGCCGTAGACCTTACGCGCCTGAACGGGGGCGCATCCGTGTTGAAGAACCATGACACGGACAAAGTTCTGGGAAAGATCGTTCGTGCATGGATCGAAGGTGAAGTTCTTTGCGTTCGCATCCGCTTCCGCACCGACAACATGAGCCGTGACCTGTTTGCCGACCTCGCGAACGGAACCGTTCCGAACGTGAGTATTGGCTATACCGTGGAACACTACAACGAATACACCGACGAAGCCGGGAACCTTGTCCGCGACGTGGACAAGTGGACGGCTTACGAAGTTTCCGTTTGCGTGGGAATTCCCGCAGACCCAACCGTCGGTTTTTACCGAAATTTCGAACTCGATCACGCACGAAATAAAACACTCAACAAGGAGGCCAACATGGCGAAACGTGCAGACGAAACCCCGAAGGAAACCGAAATGAGCCCCGAAGAGATGAAGGCGCGCATTGCGGAACTCGAATCCGAAAACGAAGCCCTGAAGAAGGCGTGTAACGACGGCAAGCGCGAATGCGGCGACAAGCCGGAAGACGGCCCCGAAAACAAGTCGTGCGGCGGCGAAGCCGACAAGGAAATCCGAAGCATGGTTCTTGAACTCAAAAAAAGGATTGATTCCATGACCCCCGCGAATAACCGTTCCCTCGTGGTGCCGAACATCAAAACGTCCGGCGAGCGTGAATACAACATCGCAAACGTCCTCACCGCGCTGATCGGCGGCGAAGCGGATATTTCCTTCGAACGGGAACGTTCCGCCGAGCTGTACGAATCCATGAACATGCGCCCCTCGCGCACCAGCATCATGGTGCCGCTGGATGGTTTCCGTTCCGTCCTCGAAGACCGGATCAACCGCCGCGAAATGAATTCCATGACCGGTTCTGCGCCCGGCCTTGTCGCGCAGCAGAATCTTCCTACCATGTTCATCGACTACGTGAGAACGCGTATCGGTGTCAAAAACGCCACCTTCATCGCTGGTCTGACCGGCGGCCCCGTCACGATCCCGGTGCAGACTTCCGAAGCCCAGGTCGCATGGATTTCCGGTACCACCGCGTCCCCCGGAACGAACCAGGCCGTTTCCGCCACCACCGTTCAGGTCGGCGACATCACCCTGACCCCGCACAAGCTCGGTGCGTATGTTCCGATTGGCCTTGACCTGCTGCTTCAGGGTAATCCCTCCGCCACGAACATCGCCGTTACCAGCCTGATGAACGCCGTGGCGCGTAAGTTGGGCACCACGATGCTGAAGGGCAACGCGTCCGACCCGACGATCACCGGCCTTGCCACCGCCACAGGCGTGCAGACCGCCGTGATCGCAAACATCGCTTCCGCCACCTGGAATCAGATCACCAACCTGATCGGCAAGGTGGAAGGCCTGGAATACAACGGGCCGCAGGAATTCGTGATGAGCGCGGGCGACAAGGCCACGTTCAAGAGCATCGCGAAGGGCAGCTATGGTTCCGGCTTCATTTGCGAAGACGGCTTCATCGATGGCCGCTATGTGAACGTGGACGGTTCGCTTTCCAGTGGCGACATCTACTACGGCGATTTCAGTAACATCTTTGTCGGCCAGTGGGGCGGCATCGAACTGATGCTCGATCCCTACACGCAGTCGCTTTCCGGCACGGTGAACGTGATCGTTCGCCTGGTTTGCGATATCGGTATCGCGCGCCCGAATACCTTCGTGAAGCGTGTTGCAGAATAATCCGGCCAAGAACCTGCACCATATCCCTTCCGGCGCGGCCCCCTCTCCGCGCCGGGGGGAACCTTCAAGGAGCAAACCATGAAAATCAGATTCAAAAGTTCGTGCGTGTTCCACGGTGACCGCGCTGCCGGCGAAATCGCCGATTTCGCCGCGCTTCCGCCGGATGCCTGCATTGTTGTGGGAGCCGGAATGGCGGAAATCCTCGAAGACGAACCGGAAGATTCGGCGAAAATGCACGAAGAACCGCCGGAAATGCCGCGTGAAGCGTTGGAAGGTCACGATGCGGACGATGAACCGTCTGAACATTCAAGCCCCGTCAAAACGTCCGCAAAACATTCCGCGAAAAGGAAACGCTGAACATGAACCCGTTTGAAGCGGCAACGCAGATTATGATGAGCAACCCGGACTTTGTGGAAACGGCCACGTTTCGCAACGGTTCCGTGCCCGTGGTTGCTTCGGAACTGGCGTTCGCGCCTACCGTGACCGAATTCGGCGAAGATGAAGGCGAATCCTTTTTCCTTCGCATCGAAGCGCGCCTGCTTTCTTCGCCGCCCGAAAAATACGAACACATCACGTTCCGTGGTGTGGAATACAAGATTGACCGTGCTGACCTGGATTCCGCCGGGCTGGTGTATCGTGTTTACCTGAAATCCCTTTCTTCGCGGGAAAGCTGAACGATGCCGTCGCTGAAATCCCAGGCCGTGAAACTCGAAATGAGCTTGAAATCCTTCGAGGCGAACTTAGCCTTCATGGATTCCGAGGTGGACGAGGAACGTGAAAAGGTTGTGATGGCGGGCGCGTCCGCTTACGCCACATCCGCGCAGAAGCACACCCCGCCCGCCCTGGGCAAACCGGACATTCCGCCCGAATACTATGAAACGCTTGAAATGGATCGGACGCTGAACCGTGGGGAAAAGACTTCGGGCCGCCGCGTGATTTACAATCTTCGGAATTGTGTTCGGAATCCTGAATCGCGCCGGTTCGCCAAACAGTTCGGAAAGCTGCTTCGTGATGGCTTCGAGTACGTGGTGATGATGAAGAACCGCAAGCACCGGAACATGTACATGAAGCCGTGCCGGACTCTGGACGAAGCGCGCCGCGCCGCCGTGGAAGATTACCGTGGTTTGATGCGGGCAAGCTGGGGCATGAGCTTCGAGGCTATCGGGAAGAAGATGCCGCCCGCGTTCCGCAAGTACATTTCGCGCCGCCCGGAACTGCTGAAGCGAAAAACGTTGAGCAGGGCGCAGTTTCAGAAAAACATCATGACCGTCACGTTAACGAACGAGGTGATCCCGGATAAGGCGGGCTTTCTCGCGTCGACCGACGTGAACGCGTCGATCGCCGCTGTCCGCACGATGGACGATATGATGACGAAATTCTTTAAGAAAAAATTTGATTTGTGAGGTCGGCTGCTTGACATTGTGCAAACAATCGACCTCAAAAACCAAACGGATAACTTGACAATGACGCTTGACCCGGAAAAACTTCTTGATTTGATTCAGCTAACCGTGCCGAATGTGGTGAAGGCCGTGGAGTACGACCGCAACGTTCTTCAATCCGGTTCGGGGATGCTTGTTTCCGCCATTACGGCTATCGAAAATGCGAATCAGGGGCTCCCGGATTACTGGGTGGATGTTCAGATTTCCGGCATGACGTTCAGCGGGTTCGATTCGAATGGTTCCATCCTTCGCCGGATTCACCACGATGCGCTCGGCGCGGTTCAGCGCTGGACACCCGCCGCCGTGACGGACGCGTTCGGCCTGGATGCGCCGGCCGCCGTGGTTGGCATCATCAATATTGCGTCCTCCTTTTCGAACGGGGGCGGATATCATGAATTTTCGATCACGTGCAGGCTTGCCACGACCGAACTCTACTTGGAATACTACGAACATCCGCTTCCGGTGTTTGAAGTTGACGATACTGGAACCGGAATTCAGTACATCCGTTTCGTTTCGACTTCGCCGTGTGCCGTTCAGCGCGTGACTTCAACGGAAACAGTTGCGCCGGATGGCGGCAAGCGTTCCACGATTGTGCATGAAGTTTCTTATGGCGAATGGGAAAACCGCGAAAACCTCGACTATTATCCCATCAATACCCCGGTTCCAGTTCAGAACAGCAATTAACATAAACCCCGTTTCCGAGGAAGCGAAGCGACCCGGAAACTACAACAGTTGAGGAGCATCCTCATGGCAAGACAATTTGGCGTTATCGCGGTGGGCGGCACGGCTGCTATCACCGGCATCGTGGCGAACAGCGTGGAATTCAGCGATTCCATTGAAAAGGCGACCGCACGAAACGAACAGGGCAAAGTCACGGACACGAAAGCCTACAGCAAGGGCGTTTCCATTTCCGTGCGTGGCAAGCTTGACACGCCGCGCGCGTCCCTTTCCGTTTCCGCTGGGCAGACCATCGTGATCGCGGGCGGCACGTACATGATCGATTCCGTGACCGTTTCCGAAACGAACACGGAATTTGCGGACGTTTCCCTTACCGCGTCGAAAAATGACGATTCTACCCTGGAAGCGTATTCCTGATTATGACGTTCACACCGGAACATCTTCTTTTCCTTGCGAACAGCCCGGAATTCGAAAAGGTCGTTGCGTCCGATCCCGTCCTGGACGAAATCGAAGCGAGCCGGATTGATTACGCGCTGGAACGCCTGCTTCTTTTTGAAGCGGTGCGCGGTACGCTTGTGATTTGCGGGGATGTTCCGGTGCGCCCCATTACCCCGTTCATCTGGTCGTTTCTTTGGACGCTGAAAAGCCCGTTCGTGAACATCGATGAAAACACCGAATTCACCGCGCTGGATTGCGCCATATTCGTGTTCCTGCTCACGCACGCGCCGGAAGAACTGGACTATGCGACCATTGAAAAGGAATCGCTGGCGTATGCGGACACGGTGCACCTGCTGGAACGCGTGGAAGACTTCGGCAAGGAACTGGCGGCGATGGTAAACACCGCGTTTGCCCCGCTGGACTTACTGCCGAAGACGAACCGCACGAAGGAACCCCCCGTGTATGATGCGGATTGGATGCTTTCCGTGTGTTCTGTGGCTGGGCAGGAAGCGAACTTTTCGGCGTTGCGTGTTGCAACCGAACTTCCGCTTTCCGCCGTGTTCGGATATTGCGTGATCCGGGCGCGGAAATCGAAACCGGATTGCGTGTACACGAAGCACATGCCGGACTGGTGCAGCCGCAACTATGTGGAACGCCTGAACCAGCTGAAAGCCGAATTCATCGAAAACCATTTCAGGGAGACCGAATAATGCCTGCAACCGGAAAAATCACACTCGATGCGTCCGATTACAAAAAGACGCTGGAAGAAGTGAAGGCGAAGACGGCAAACGCGTCTGATGAAATGTCCCGGAGTGTGAAAAAGTTCGGGCAGGAAGTCGGCGGAGCCGGGAAAGCCGTTTCCGCACTTTCCGGCGAAGTTGGAAGTTCCTTCGGAAACATCGGCAAAGTGATCGGTGCGGTTGCATCCGGCCCCGTGGCGATTCTCACCGCCGCGTTCGGCGCGTTGCTGGCAGCAGGCATCAAAATGTGGGATCAGCTTACCACGTCCGCCGAAGAATACCAGGCGAAAATGGAAACGCAGATTTCCGTTCAGGAAAAATCCCTGGCGAAGATGCGAGAATCGCAGACAGAAGAAGATGCGTACATGGAACGCCTGAAACAGCTTTCCACGCAGGAACAGCTTTCCAATGCCGAAAAGGAAGAAGCCGCGTTTCTGCTGAATACGCTTTCCAAACGGTACAAGGATTTTTCCGCTTCCATTGACGAAGCAACCGGAAAAATTACCGGCCTTGCGGAAGCTGAACTTCGGTTGAACGAAATCCAGAAAGCACAACGCATTGCCGCGCTGGAAAACGTCATTGAATCCGAAACAGCCGTTTCGAATGCTGCGTTCAGGAACTTCACGGAATTACCAGCATGGGCGAAGTACACGCGTGGTTGGATTACTGGTGAAAACGCGGATGCTGAAGCGGCATACAAGAGTTATTCCAGCATGAGCACGAGCGGAAAACGTGAAATGGCGTTGGAAATGTTGAACCCTGAAACGGGTGCGACCACGAACAAGGAAATTCAGTTCTGGAAAGAAGAACTTGCCCGATTGGATAAGATTATCGAAAAGGAAACCGAGCTGAACAACCTTCGGAAGGTCGGAACGGAAACCGTGAAGGCGCGTGCCGAAGAAATGAAGAATGCTTCCGAAACGGAACGCAAGGAAATCGATTCTCAGGCTGCCGCGTGGAAATCCTTCAATGATTCCCGTGTGAAGGCCGAACAAGATGCTGAACGCCGCGCGGAAGAAGCCGCACGACGTGATCTGGATGCCCTGAAACGCGAGGAAAACGCACGCAGGAAGGAACAGCAATCTTATAGAAGCACCGCCCTGAAGTACGCCGGGTATGGCGCGCGCGCCGCGCGTGAAGAAGCCGTGCTTGCGGCGGAAATGAGTGTGGGCGGCCCGCTAAACGAAGACCAGTATCGGAAGGCGATCGCTTTCGCGAACGCGAAGTTCCGGCTTGAAAATTTTCAGTTCAACGCGCCGCAGGACTTCGCGCCGCGCGTGAACTCGCTGGTTGCACGTGGCGGTTCGGATGCCCCGGTATCCATGCCGAAGATTGAAGACCTGCAAGCTCAAACACTGAATAATGTGAAAACAATAAAAGACCTTGCGGCGCGGTTCCTTTCCGCCGCAGAGGATTGGGGAACATTCTGATGCCGTTACAACTCAAATATCAGGGGCGCACGAAGGAAAAAACCGCCGAAGGAACCATGATCACGATCACGTGGTATGGCACGCGGCAGGAATGCGAAGATTACCTGGCTGCCGCCAATATCAACTCCACAACCGTTGGACTGGGGCGGTTGGTGGGTGCTGGGACGCGGCAGGGCGAGGGCGATTTCTGGGAGGTCTTTTACAAATACAGCACGGCAGGCTACGCAAGCGGCAGTTCCGTTACCGCGCCTTCGACCGTGGTCGGTGAAAAATCGGCCACGATGAATTGCAGCATGATGAGTACACCGCTTGAACAGCATCCGAATTACAAGCTGAATTGGAATCATTGGCTTGCGGCACGGTATAAATCAGGGCAGACTGTTCCGTCCGCTCCGGCATGGTGGGCAACTGCTGATGCGGCTTATGTGATCTCTGCAACGGATCAGCAGGATTTCCGGCTGTTGAATTCAAACGGCGAATTGCCAACAGGGAAGGATGCTGACGGCTATTCCTGGATCATCATTGAGAATCCCGCGCTTCCAGGCGTGACCTCTTACGATGTTGCGTGCTACACGCAGACGGAAAAAGCACGGTATCGAAACTACGCGGATGCGTGTGCGGCGATTGCGGCGCGCGCGAACAAGATTTTTACCTCGTCGCAGATTATCAACAACGGTTTCACCGGTGGAAACTGGAAGGGCGACGGCGCTTCGATTGCGTGGGATGGCGAATACTGGATCGCGACCTTTACTTATACCTTCAGCGCGAATGCAAGCGGGTGGAACACCACGCTGTATGATTCCTATTCCGGGACCTGATAATGCAGATACCGACCAAAATCCAGCACGGCGAAAAAGTGATCAGTACCGTTTTTGAAAAGATAAACGGCATCATCGATTATTTGAACGCGTCAAAACTTCGCAAAAGCAGCGGCATTGACGTGCTGGAAACGCCGTCCGGCACGTTGCTGAAGCTGATACCGGAGAAAAAAGCGGCGCCGCAGTTGCAACCGGCCGCACCGGTTTCCGGTTCCTGTATTCCTGATTACAGCAATCCGACAAGTATTTCGGCAAACACGCAATATGGCCCGTTTGCATATCCTGTTTGGCTGATCGGTTCGATAGGCGCACTGCTGTATGGCTCTAATATCTATGAGGCATATTTGACACTTGGCTCCACTTCAACCAACATTGATCTTTTTGATGTTGCGCAGACCAATGGCTTGGATGGCTATCAGATCACACAGCTGATCGTCCCTGTATCAATTCTTATTCCGGCATCAACAACGTTTGAAGTTCATACACAAACAATTGAACCGTTAAATTTTTACATTAAATTGAACTATTACCCTTGCATCTAACAGAAGGAGAAACTGAACATGGGAACGACTTATTTTGACAGGTACGGAAATTATCAGGGGGAAATTCCTTCCCTGCCCGGCGATATCCTTCCGTACATCGTTGAGGAAGCCGGGGGCGGCGTGACGTACATTTGCTACTTCCCGGACAACGGTGCCGGTGTTGGCGTGAAGCGCATCACGGAAGTGAAATCCGGAGTCGCAACCACCACCACGATTGAACACGCGTTTGGCGCATGGGCTGACAGGGCTACGCTGACGTATTATCCCATTAATCAGGCAATTCCGGAGGAAAATTAACATGAAATATTACGAAGACCCCATTCTGGGGAAAGGTCGCGCCGCTGATGTTTCCGGTGGAACCGGCGGCGGTGGTGGAACGGACTATGTTTTCGATGCCACTCAGTTTACTGTTCTCGGTGACACTGTATCCATTACCGGAACAGTTCCAACTGCAACCACCGCGAACGGAGTTTCGCAGGAAGTCAAGGATGACATTATCAGTTCGGCGGGAGGCGGCATTGCCGGTAACATCGCAACTGTCGAGAACGTGATGACAGGTGTGACCGGCGGAACGCAGACCATTGTTGACGTCGACTCCCTGCGCGGCGGCCTTACTGCCGGTCAAGCTGTGGACGTGACCAGCGAACCCGATGATTTCAACCCCAGTTATGGTGATTACAAGGGCGAATTCAACCTGTATAGTGAAACGCTCGGTTTCGCCTCGTTCCCGAAGTATGCTCCCGGCCTGAAATATCTTATGATCGCCGACCTAATGTATATTCCACTTGGCACAGGGGGTGCCACGGTGGCTCCGGGCGGCACATGGCTTGACGGAACGACCTCGCCTATCACGCTTCCTGCCGGCGAGGCGGTGCGCGTCGCAATGCTTTTCGATACGGAGTCTACGGCCACGTTCACATTTGCATCGGTCGAAATCGGTTTTGATTCCGTCGTCGTCTCCCACCTGCGCGAATATGAGGTCACGGCCTGCACGCCGGAGGCGATTGCCTATATCGCCTCGCTGGACAACCCGGATGCGTTCGCCGATTACTACCTCGTCAAACAGGACATGGTTCAGCCGTGGACGTATATCATTAACATGGGCGCGTCTCCAGCGACCACGGTGGCGGCTGGGCTCGCATACCAGATCGACTGCACGTCGGGTTCGCACATCATCACCGTTGACACCTGTCCAACCGGGTACGTGGGCCGCGACACCTACGTCCGTCTGCTGGTCGGAGAAACTGGTGGCGTCGTGGTTCAGTCGCCGCTCAAGTTAGGCACGCCGCTCGTCGCGAATGCCATCAACAACTGCGAAGTGAAATACCGCGACGGCGAGGCTGTTCTGACCGTCGCCGACACGCTCGGCGGCTACATCGTGACGGACATTACCGGCACGACAGACGGCACGCTGTACTACGGTCTCACGGCAAGCAACGCTTCGCCCTACATTACGTTTTCGCCTGTCACTGATGGACAAACACTCAACCTGAGCAGCGCAGTTATTTCCGGAACGAAAATCGTTGTCGGGAACGGGGCCGGTTCCACCATTCTCACAGGAGCCTTCAAGCCGAGCAGCACGACACAGTTGGTAAACCTTTCCCTCGCGAATGTCGACGTTTTGAGCGGCGGCTATATGCTACTCAAAAACGGAACAGAAATCGCTTCGGGAGCGTCCGTAACATTCGACTATGCGACCGTGCAGGTTAATGGAGGAACGGTCAACGGGACGCTTCCCGTTTCTCGCGGGACGCTTCAGCTCCTAAATGCTGGCGGAACGGGAACAATCGACCTCAATAATTTGAACAAAATCATCATTTCGAGTGGAGCATCTGCCTCGGTCAACGGCCTTACTATCACGAACGGCAGAACGGTGTCTTCTGGTGGCGCTTTCCTTGTCAGCAGAGGAGCGTCGCTCGCTCTGTCGTCCAATGTAATTTCGGGAAACACCTGTACGACCTTTTATGCAGGCGCAGCGGCGGTCTATGTTGCCCCTAGTGCTTCCATGAGCGCAGATCATTGCACGTTTGCGTCCAACTATACGTCAAATTTGGCACGGGACATCTGGATTGACTATGGAGCAAACTGCACGCTCAAGGACAACACGGTAAAGGGAGGTATTATTCTCGGCTCCTGCACGCTCGTAGGCTCCAATGCTTTTGGTGGAACGATGATTACGGGGTCCGCAGCAACCCCCGGTTCGGTCTTTGTCTCGTCTGGTGCAATTATTGACCTGACCGGCAACACAAACGCAAGGCCAATTAGCCCCGGCGGAACCAACAATATCACATTCGGGGCGAACGTGACCATCATCAACTCGGCCGGCATTTCCATGAGTCTCAACAATGGGGCGGCAGGCTCCTGCACGAGTATCAAAAAAGATGGCACAACCGAATAAGGAGATACAACGATGAAAACCTATACCATCAGTGGCAAAACCTACGACCACCTCCCCGACCCGCTCTACCTCAACGGGGCGGCATATTCGCCGATGACCGAGGCGCGGTTTGTCAAGCTCGGCGGCACAATCACGGACGACGGGGAACCAACGCCGAAGGAAGCCTTCCTCGCTACGCTCGACACCTATCTCACCGCCCTTGAGGCGAAGATGGTGGAACTGGAAATCCCCATCACGAAGAGTGGGTTCCTCACCGCCGCCGGTTCCATGCTCTCCACGGAACTGGTCGCATGGGCTGAATCCAAGCACGTTCCCGATGAGCTTATCAAGGAAGTCCGCGAACAGGTTCTCACGTTCGTGGCGGATGCCTCTCGCCTCGGTCTCACGTGGTCTGACCTCTTCCCCGTGGTGAACGGATGAAGTACACCCGTCCACAAGCATCGGTTCTCAGCGGTCGCGCAAGGGAGCTTCGTCTATCCGGGGCGGAGCTTCTGGACGACCTCGATGCCGTCATGCGTGACTGTAATGGGATTGGGGCGGACTGGATGCCGGATGGAATGACCATTCTGTGCACAAAGCTGAACGCCGTGATGGAAGTTCCGGCGGCAATCCATGACCGCCGGTACATCCTGAACGTCGACCGCCTTTCCGCAGATACGGAATTTCTGGCCAATACCATGCGGATGATTGAACTGAAATATTCCTGGTGGAATCCCGTGCGCTACATCATGCGGCGGCGTGCGTCCAGGTACTACACATATTTGCGTGCCTTCGGTGGCCGCGCCTGGGAGGAGGCAAAGAAAAAATGAACGAAGAAACCGAAAACGCCGTTGAACAGGCCGTAAGCCTTGCCACGCTGAACGTTCGTTTGGGGCAGATTGAAGAAACCCTGAAGAAGATCGATAAAGCTCTGAACGGAAACGGGCATGATGGTGTGATCACCCGTGTGGCACGCCTGGAAGAACGCCTGAATGGAACGTGGAAAACGCTGCTGATTATCGGGTGGCTGGCGGATTTCCTGATTGCCGCCGGTGCGCTTATCGCTGTAATCATACGCAAATAAAAACGGAGGAACACCATGAAAAAAATCTTATTCGCCGCCATTGCGGCATCGATGCTGACCGGGTGCGGCCACAACATCGGCACCGTGATCCACGGAAAATTCATCAACGTGGGGTATGACCCCGAACTGAACAAGGTCGGAATTCAGTACGTGGATGGAATCATGGCAACTGGGCTTCAAAAGGAACTTTCCGAATCCAGTTTGAAGTTTGCCGATACCGCCGAAAAGGACGGTGTGAAGACCAGCACCACCATTGAATACGGCTTCAAGAACGGCGAACAGATCACCGGCTACGGTGTTGATGCCATCGAGGCGATGAACAAGAACTGACCCGTTGGGGAGTAGTACAATAGATGCCACGCCAATTCACCCGTGTAAGCAGATCGGTGGCGTGGATGATCCGGCAGGGCTGGCGGCCCCCGCGGCAAATCTGCTTCCGCCGCTGGAAAACCTTTCTGGTAGCCCCGTCCGTGTGTTCCTCATCTTTCACATGGGCGGGGCTTTTTTATGATCCTGGGGCCATATTGCCGGGCCATATCGGATTTTGCGTGATATGTTTCACTTTGTGTTACTGGCTACCCTCAAAATGACATAAAAAATGGCGGAGAGAGTGGGATTTGAACCCACTTCCCTGAACTTGATTTCCTTCAGCCATATCGTTTGGCCATAAAAGTTTGAACTGGTAAATCATTTTTCGCGAAAGTCAATCCGGCAGGGTTTGGATCAGCCGGGCGGATGTTTCATCGTGCGAATAAAGGTCGGTGATTTTATCCGAAACGTGCCCCACCGTGCCGCGCACGGCATGGCGCGGAATGCCCGCCGCGTCGCACCTGCTGATGAAGCTGTTTCGGAAGGAATTGAAGTTCACGATTCCGGTTTCATCCGTGGCGATTCCGGCTTGTTTCAGGATTTGCCCGAAAACCGAACGGAAACGCGCATCATTCGGCTTGTAAGGCCAGGCCCCTAATACGCGGTCACCTTCACGCGGCAGGCCGTCCAAAAGGGCTTGCAAGTGCGGATGAATGAAAATCACCACGGCACGTTTGAACCGCGCCGTTTTCGCCGGTGTTTTCTGGATGCGATCCCCGGTGATTTCCGACCAGCGAAGCGTGAACACGTCCTTTTCCCGCATTCCGGTGTGCCACGCGATTTGAACGGCTTCCTTCCACGGCGAAGGGGCCGCCGCCCGGATGCGTTCATATTCTTCCCGCGTGAACGGACGCTGGCACGCGCTGTGCACCCGCCGCGCATGGATGCGATCAAACGGAGATTCCGCAAGCCCCGCATCCACCAGCAAAAGTTTGAATATGCCGTTCAGGGCACACCGCGCATTGTTGTACACCTTTTCCCCGCTGTACCGCTTTTCCAGGTACGCAAGCGCATCTTCCGGCCTGATTTCATCCATGTACGTGAAGCCGGATTCCCGCACGAACCGCCGCCACACTTTTTGTGCCGATTCGCCGACCGCCGCGTACCTCGATGCGCGTTCCAGCGCGTCCGATACCTTCAACCGGCGTTTCGCCTTCGTGCCCCGCTGAACATCCGTTCCGTTCAGCAGGGCTTCAATCTTCGCACCCGCGCGTGCTTCAAGTGAAGCCGTGCGGGCTTTTTGCATCAATTCGGTTTCCAGCTTCCGCGCCACATCGCGATCATGCGTGTACAAGCACACTTCCACCTGCCGTTTCCGCAGTGAAATGCCGGAACGTTCCCACCGCACGAAATAAGCGTGGTAAAAGCCTTTTCCGCGCCGCCGCAGTGCCATTATTTGCCCCCTATGACGGCAAGGATGATGAACAGCGGGGAAAGGATAAGACCCCACAAAAACAAGGCGGCAATCCATAAGCCCACCAGCCGGAATATATAGCCGAATGATGGTGTGGGCAGTTCGGTAAGGAACACGCCGACCGGGCGGTAGCCCTGCTTTACTTCCGGGGAAACATCCACCAGTTTCACCCATACGGGAACTTGTTCGGTTTCGTTTTCGTTCATGGTTTCACCTCATATTCATGTTCACGTGATGAAGATTTCAAGGCGATAGATGCACCGCCCGAAGGGGAGTTCAAAAGCTTTTCAAGTTCAAAGATGCGTTCGCGAAGCTTCAGATTTTCTTCGCGCAACTTCAGGTTTTCTTCCCTCAAATCTAAATCCGGCTTCACATCGAAAGACCGCGTGGACGTGTGGAAGGCGTGAAGCGCGGCGTTCAGCAGGGCCGAATCATACCGGCGTGCCGCCACGGCGTTCATCAACTGCTGTTCGTTCCCCTGAACGAAGGCGGCATCCAGCAGGGTTTGAACCAGGGCGCGTTCCAGTTCTTCCGCCGTTACCTTCAGGATGCGTTTCAGCACCTCAAAATGAACGGCGGCCACCGGGGCAAGCCCTTGTTCCCATTTGTACACGGTTTGTTTGCTCACATGAAGCTGTTTCGCCACGTCCGATTGCGAAAGCTTCATCCGGTTTCGCAGTTGTTTCAAATTGTTTTCCATGTTCCGGGTTTCCTTTCTTGGAATAGTACAATACTACAAAATGTAACACAAAACAAGCTCAAAAATGGAAAATCTTTAAACTTTTTCGCGTTTTCGGCTTGATTTGTTTGTAACAGCGTGTATATTGGTTGTAACACATCTACAAACCATCGACAAACGAAAAGGAACCCGCCACCATGAAGCAAAAACAAACCACCGTGCTGAACTGCCGCCTGCCGGAGAAACTGAAGCAGGAACTTCAACGCCGTGCGGAAAAGCGGAACATCACCACCGCCGCAATGTTGCGGATCATCCTCACGAAAGAATTTTCTGTTCGTGATTTGAGAGTCAACTAAATACAAACCTGCCGGAGCCACCAAATGCAAATTCACGATAGGAACCGCCTGAACGAATTGCGTTCCCTTCCGCTGGATCGGAAAATTGGCTTCACGTCCGCGCGGATTGCCGAATGGTACAACCATTTCGGCGGAAAGGTTCATGTTTCGTTCAGTGGCGGCAAGGATTCCACGGTGTTGCTGTACCTGGTTCGGAAGCTGTTTCCCGATGTTCGGGCGATGTTCGTTGATACCGGGCTGGAATATCCTGAAATCAAGGATTTCGTGAAGACGTTTGAAAACGTGGATATAGTCCGCCCGAAGAAAACCTTCCTGCAAGTGATCCGTGAATATGGCTTCCCGGTAATCGGCAAGGAAGTGGCACATTATGTGTATTATGCCCGGAAGGGGCAAGGCTGGGCCAGTTGCGCGCTGGGGGTGCTGGAATCGTACATCACCAAAAACGGGAAGGAACTGGCATTTAGACGGGGAACCCGGTATGATTTCACAAAATACGGATTTCTTGTGAACGCGCCGTTCAAAATTGGTGATCAGTGCTGTGCCATTATGAAGAAAACACCGGCCTGCAAGTATGCGGCGGAACATGAAACCTTTCCCATGCTGGGCACCATGACGGATGAAAGCCGGATGCGTGAAAAAGCATGGCTTCAACATGGGTGCAACGCATTTGAAGCCAAATATCCCATTTCCACGCCAATGGCGTTTTGGACGGAACAAGATGTTCTTCAGTACATCAAGGCGATGAACATTCCTATTTGTTCCTGCTACGGACAAATCGTAGGGGGGGGGCGGAAACCTTCACACTACCGGATGTGAAAGAACCGGCTGCATGTTTTGCATGTTCGGCATTACGCACGATAAAACGCCGAACCGGTTTCAGCGCATGGCGTACACGCACCCGAAACAATATGAATACTGCATCAAAAAGCTGGGGATCGGTGAAGTGCTGGACTTCCTGAAAGTTCCGTATGAACCTGAACCAGATTTATTTCCCGAATCATTCAAAACCACCACAAACAAGGAGCCGAAACAATGACTGAAACAATCTTCGCCGCCGTTTTCTACGGGTTCATGGCACTGGGCGCGTTCTTCACCGTGCTGTTCCTCACATTGATGTGCATTGACGAATTTGGAAGGGGGAACAAATGATGGAAACGAAATTCATACCTGCACCGTGGAAGGTGATTCCTGCCGATGAATTCAACAGCAGGATTGCCATTTCCGCGAAGGGTGCGGAAAAGTATTCCAGCCGTGGGCCGATTGCCCTTGTGGGGAAACGCCACAAAAACGCAATGGCAAACGCATATTTGATTGCCGCCGCACCGGAAATGTACGAACAGCTTGATTTTTTTCTTGATTATATTAAAAAGCATTTTCCTGAACGTGGCAAAATCATTGAAAAAATCCTGAAGAAAGCACGGGGGAAAGCATGAACACGGAACCGAACAAGAAGGTTTGCCCGGAACTGAAGACGCTGGCCGCTGAACTGGTCGCGGCAGTGCTGGAACGGTTCGTTCCAACCGCCGAAACCATCGTGGGGCTGCCGGATGCGGCGCGAATCCTGAACATGAAGCCCGCAA
>Ga0310690_10002963_pt1 | contig 26482 bp, 37 predicted proteins | sample AusTroGonzalo_MG_2_FD_207661 | JGI IMG/M metagenome (GOLD analysis project Ga0310690, IMG submission 207661) | Bovine rumen microbial communities from tropical cattle in Woodstock, Queensland, Australia - Gonzalo_04 (v2) (version 2) | ecosystem: Host-associated > Mammals > Digestive system >...
AATGCCCCGGAAGCGCAGAGCAACTAATTGAGTATATTTTAGATTGTGCTTCTGAATTAAGAAAACGAGAAGAGGGTGCAAGAAAACAAGAAGGTACAAAGTATACTATTTGGGAAGTCAAAAATGATGAAAATATTAAAAGAATAACAGTTTTATTCAATGAACTTTCTGAAATGTTTAACGGAACAAGAGTATCAGTTAAATACAACGGTGTGATAACAGACAGGTATGACGCCAGCGTGGTTTTAGAGGGGGAGAATATAGAGTTTTCTGATATACCGAAATTTCTATATCTTGCAAGCATCGCTGACTGTATGGAAATTGACGCAATAAGGAATAACAAAACAAGGATTTCGTTTTATATTACAGATTTTGCAGAAAACACTGCAGATAAACGGAATGGAGGAATTGGATGATAAACGCATATACTCTTCTTCTAACTCGTCTGAGGGAATATTGGAAGATGCCAAAGCAATCCATGTGTCTTATTGGAACCAGGATTGACAGGCTGATGGATCTTCTCAATGGAAATAGTCTGAATGTTGATGTTGATGTCGTTAACAATATAGCTGTGTTTAGTTTTTCATGTTTTAATCCATTCATTGATACCATAAAAGATATAGATTATCTGTATGGTATTGTAGGGTGCGAAAGGATATCGTTTTGCGCATTAGATGGTGAAAATGTACAAATAAAGGTACAGGTTCGCAATATAATCAAGGAGGAGATTTAATTAATGAATGAACCGAGAAGAAAAAGAATCAGAGAAGCCGTCAGTTATTTGGAAAAAGCCAGGGATATGATAGACAATGTGAGAGACGATGAGCTGGACGCAATGGACAATATGCCGGAGAATCTCCAATACTCCGACAGATACTCTGAGATGGAAGACAAGGTTTATTCACTTGGTGATGCAATGGAAAGGATTGATGACGCAATGACGTGCCTTGATGCAACATTATAAAAGCCGTAGATTCTGGCAAAAATCTACGGCTCGCCCCAAAGGGGCAAAAGGAAGTACGGTGCGCTAGCACACACAACAAATTATAGCACTATTTGAGTTCGTATTCAAGAGGTGAAAAAGATGAATAATTCCTCCACTAGAATGGTGCCTGTATCGCTTGGCACATTAAGGAACTATCTAGCGGAGAACCGCCCGTCATCAATAACCGTCCTTCCAGGGATGGATAATATTTATTCTCCGGTTAGAATTGACATGGTTTTTCAGTCAATGATTATTTCAATGGCGCCAAACGCTGTTATTATTTCTAATGAACATGGGTATATTAGAATAGATAATATAATTAATATATATATAAACAATATTGATAACTGTTTAGGAACAAGTGTTGTAATAGAATATGCTCCAAATAGTATGTTATCTGATAAGGTTTATTATATAAATATTATATTAAATAAATAATATATATTTTATCGGCATAAATTTGTTAACTATCTTGACAGGCGCACCCCGTGATGTGGTATACTCATACATAGAGGCAGAGGAGTGTCAGTATTGAGTAACAACATGCGGTATCCACGCATGGGGGACGTCTATTACGTAGAATTCATTGGAGATCATAGCACGCAAAACGGAAGACGACCGGCAGTTGTCTTTCAAAATAATAAGGGGAATATCTACAGTCCAAATGTTACAGTATTACCTATGACGAGTAAGATTAAGAAGACAGGGCAGCCAACACACGTCATTATTAAATCAGATGAATCTGGATTACCAGTTGACAGTATGGTTTTGTGTGAGAATCCTGTTTGTGTGCCAAAAGAAAGACTTGGTAAGTATGTAACAACGCTGCCGCAGACATATATGGAAAAGATTGCAATTGCAAATATGCTTGCGTCATGCGCCATCTCGTATATTGACCCAGAGTATTTAAAGGAAGTCTGGAATAAAGCGGCTAACCTCAATGCGACTGGTCTGTAAAACCAGTCATACATACTATTTCTTTGGAGGACGGCTTTATGTATAACGAGGAAATGAAAACGAGGTTTATCAAAGAGACCGCCAAAACAGACTACACAATCAGGTCTTACGAGTCAATCTTCAACACATTCGAACCATATGAGGTTGCGTGGGGAGATGACCTGTGTACAAGAACCGCGGAAGAACTTACTCCGATAGTTGAAAAGATAGTCGGAATCAGAACTAGAAGCAAGGCTCTCAGGATATCAATGTTAAAAAACTATGTTAAATGGTGCATAGACCACGGATATCCAAACGCAATCAACGGGATAAGCGAAATAGACAGGCTCGGTCTGGATAAAATAAAGAACATGACGGTAGCAAATCCACTTCACCTCCAGGCATGTATGGATTTAGTTTTTGAAAAAGAAGACGAACAAACTGTAGATAACATTTATAGAGCGTATTTGTGGATGGCTTATGGCGGCATGCCGCAGGCTGAAGCCGTGAATGTGCTGAAGACAGAAGTACACTTTGAGACAATGGAAATCATCCACGGTGATTATGATATACCAATATACAGGGAAGGGCTCAAGGCTATCAGCAACTGTGTAAATCTAAAACAATTTGCTTTTAAGCATCCAAGATATGTTAGTAGAATTTTTAAACAAAGAGCTCCAGACAAAGAACTTTTAACCGGATTACAGTCAAGGCCGGATGTAAACATTCTCAAGGTTGAACTTTCGTCCAGGTTTAAGAAATCAACTGACGCTGGTTCGACAAAGATGAGATTAAGTTACAAAAGAGTGTGGCTATCTGGGCTGTTTTATAGGGTCAAGACAATCGAAGACGCTGGTTTTCCTCCGGATTTTAGTTTTGCCGCAGATGAAATGATGAAAGGTAAAGAGTACGATTTTAGGAAAAGCGGGTTAACTATGGAGAGAAAAAGAAACATCATCATCAATGATTATATGGTAGATTATTTAAGATGGAAAGAAGCATACTTCGGATAGTTTAAAAAGCCCATATGGGCTTTTTAAACAGATGTATCAAATTAATAAAATAAACTGGAGGAAATATCATGAATGAATAGAGGAGCAAGGATAGAGCTTGGAATCAGCGAAGACATAAGCAATCAATTGCGTGATAAGTTATTCTATGCAGGGTTCCTTGTAGCAATGTCAGAAGCAGTAAAAGCAATATGCAGTATTGAGTTATGCGGTGCAAGCATATCATCTGTATCTTTTAAAGATAATATGATTGTTGTGTACATATACAACGATGAATATCTTGGTTTTGATGAATTGTTCACATCCATGGGACATATATGCTCGTCTGCCACACTCGAGTTTAACAGAGCGTTTTCTGCGTACACTCACGGGTTATTTTTAGGTTCAGATATAGATGATACATTTGAAGAAATAATTTCTTTTGCGACACGTGGTGCGGTTTTTATTCCAAATTTGATTTTAGAAAGAGGTTGATTAGTATTAGCGAAGAGAAAATGAATCTGTATCAGAAGCTTGCAAAAATCAGAAAGGGAACAGAGGTAATTCAGAGAGACAGAAGCGGGTATGGGTATAAATATGTTGGCATTGATGAAATCTTGTCACACGTAACAGCCGGCATGAATAAGTACAACGTATCACTAATCCCAAACTTTGTGGATGGGACGACTGTTGAACCATATACATACACAAAAATTAAAACGCTGAAAAACGGAGAAAGATACGAGGAACCCGTCACTGAGTTTCTGGCAAACTCCAATATGGTGTATACATGGATTAACAATGATAACCCGAGCGAGACAATCAGTGTTCCGTGGTATATTTCAGGTAGTCAGTCTGACCCATCACAGGCAATGGGCTCCGCAATGACATATGGGTTACGGTATTTTCTTATGAACTTCTTCCAGATTGCCGCTCCTGAGGACGATCCTGACAGCTGGAGAAGCAAGCAGAAAGAGGCTGAAAACGCAGAGGAAAAGTCTATTGCAAAGAAAATCATTGATGATTTTGACGCAAAAATCAAGCTGTATTTGTCAGACAATCCTGACAAGTCTGAAGAGGTCAAGAAATTTGTAATGAGGTATGTAAAGAACGGCAATTATCTCTCTATCAGCGAGCCGGTACTTGCGTCTAAGCTTTTGGAAGAGTTCACTGAGAAATATATAAACACTAATGAAAAGGAGAATAAGTAATATGGGTTTTAGAACAGGGGCGTACGCCAAGTGCTGGAGCGTTGAGCCAAAAACTGACTCCATCACACGTTTGAGGATTTCTGTGTCCAAAAAGAACAAGTCTACCGGAGAATATGAGCAGGACTTCAGCGGGTTTGCGACAGTTTTTGGAAGCGCAGCCGCTAAGAAAGCTGCTGGTCTGAAAGAAGGAGACAGAATCAAACTTGGCGATGTTGATGTGAGCACGACGTACGACAAGGAGAGAAATAAAGAGTACATCAACTATAAAATCTTTAGCTTTGAGCTTTCTGACGAGGGACAGAGTGGTCAGGGAACTAGAGCTGGAGCAAGAGATGAAGTTCAGGGGGATGAATTCTCCGAAGACATGCTTCCGTTCTAATATATGGGGAATATAAGCTACAGGCCGCTAATCGAGGATATGACTTGGTCATATTCCAGAGTTAATAGCTTTGATAGCTGCCCGGGAGCATGGTTTTTGAAGTATATCAGAGGACAGCCTGAAGAAGCTATGTTTTACAGTTCATTCGGCAAGCTGGTTCATAGTATTATTGAGCAATATTATCGAGGTACAATAAAAAAAGAAGATATGCTTATGGCGTTTCTTACGAGGTTTAACACAGAAGTTTCGGGAGACAAACCAGACTCCAAAATTGTTGATAAATATATAGATGGTGTTGCTTCTTACCTTGAAAGTTTCTCTCCGCTACCTTATGAGATGGTGGATGTCGAAAAGTTTGTGAGATTTAGGCTGGGAGATAAAAACTTCGTTGGTATCATAGATTTTATCGGCAATAAAGATGGAGACATATGTATTGTTGATAATAAGTCAGGAGATATCAGACCAAGAAGCAAGAGAAAGTATCCTACACAAAAGGACATGGAGTTAGATGAGAAATTAAGACAACTATATCTGTATTCTACTGCCATTTTTAATGAATATGGAAGGTTTCCCAAGAAACTGTGCTTCAATTGTTTCAGAACCGGTGTGCTGGTGGAAGAACCATTCATAGAAAAGGCGTATAAAGATACGGTTGAGTGGGCGCTAGAAGAAATCAAAAAGATAGAGAGTGAAGAATTATTCATTGCAGACCCAGAGTACTTTAAATGTAACTGGTTGTGTGGTTTTAACAAGTCATGTGAAGAATTTGCTGAATACTTAGAGGATAGGAGGCATGGGCGACGGTAGCTGACGACATTAGAAGTCTGGACAGTGAGGCTGGTATCATAGCAACGCTGATACATAACCCTGAATACTTATATTATTCTGAGAACCTGCTTCCAGGCCATTTTACTGACAGGTGTAACAGAATTGTATATACGGCAATCCAAATGCTGAACCAGAACGGGATTTCCACGGTCGACCCGTACAATATCATGGAAATTCTCAACTCGTCTGAAGCAACAAGACGGTATTCAGAGTGCATCACAATTGATAAGCTTCAAGAGTTTGTAGACATGAGCGACGTGCTTGCCAGAAAGAGTGTTGAAGAGTACAAAGTACTGGTTTCCAATGTCATGGACGCGGCATTCAGACGAGACACATTCCAGAAGCTAAAGGAATGTCAGGCAATGGTGTACGATAGATCAGAAACAGACGTAGAGCAGAAAATTTACTCTCTGATTGACGATGTAATGACATCATATGCCACAACCAACGACATTCCGCCATACTCCGAGAAAATTGATGAGTGTTGGGCGGAAATTCAGTCCCGCCAAGGCGTTGGCTACTCAGGAATCCCATTCAAATTCAAGACACTGAACGATTATGTGACAATTGAGAAGGGCGAGCTCGTGATTTTTGCCGCAGAAGCCAAACAGGGCAAGAGTATGCTACTTTTGAACTGTGCAATCGACCTTCTGAGACAGGACAAAGCGGTTTTATATCTCGATAGCGAGTTAAACACAAGGCTTTTTACAGCAAGGGTTCTCGCCCACCTATCCGGGATAGAATATAGGCGTCTGGTTGCTGGCTCTTACACCAAAGATGAGGAAAAGTTGATACTTGACGCAATTGACTGGATGAAAACAAGGAAATTCACGCACATCTACATTCCAATGTTCGATTTGCAGAGCATTTACACGGCGGTAAAGAAAATTCAGCACACAACCGGTCTTGATGTTCTCATTGTTGACTACTTTAAGTCCTCTGGTGACGGAGACGCTTGGAATTCATATGCAGAGCTCGGAAGATTCACTGATATGGTGAAAAACCAGATAGCTGGCGACATGGGAATAGCCGCAATTGGCGCGGCTCAAGCCACTGTCAACGGCAAGGTGGCTGACTCCGCAAAAATTGGCAGAAATGCAAGCACAATATGCTTGATTCAGGACAAAACAGCAGAAGAGGTTGCCGAAGACGGTCCGGAATGCGGAAATAAGAAGCTTAGGGTAGTACTCAACAGGAATGGGGCGCAGATGACCTCAAATGAGTGGATAGATTTGCAGTTCACGGGCGACCACATTCTATATGAGGAGGCAAAACAGCACATTCCGAGGTCTCCTTTCTGAATTATCAACCTAATTTTATAAACTACAAAGGATTTTAGAGAAAATGGAACTAACAGAGATGCTCCAGCAAATAAATATCGTTGAGTATATATCTCAGTACGTCGACTTAGAAAAACGAGGCGACGAATGGTGGGGTCTCTCATGTTTTACCAATGAAAAGACACCGTCTTTTTCAGTTAGAGAAGACCCGCCAGTGTTCTATGACTACTCAAGTGGTATTGGCGGCAACTTATATACGTTTGTCAGGTACTACCACAAGGTAGACGGCAGGAAGGCGGTTGAAATTCTTGAAAAATACTCAGGAATTGACATCGATTCTGCGGAATCAGGACATAAATTGTCCGCAACCGCAGCCTGCAAGAAGTACCAGCCCAAAAAGAAGACAGAGAAGAGGGTGAATCCAAAGTTTTTGCCCGATGATTACATGGTCAGGTACGTAACGGACTCGAACAAGCTGCAAATATGGAGAGATGAGGGGATTTCCGACTTCAGTATGGCAAAATTCTGCGTCAGATATGACCCATTCTCAAACAGGATTGTCTATCCGGTGCGTGATTTGGACGGACGGATAGTAAATGTTGGCGGGAGAACGCTTGATCCGCTGTTCAAAGAACACAACCAGAGAAAATATTGCTACTTCTTCCCGTGGAATGGCGCCTTATGTACAATTTACGGCTTGTTTGAGAACAAGAACGAGATTCTTAAGAAGAAAGAAGTCATTTTGTTCGAGGGATGCAAGAGCGTACTCAAGGCTGATACATGGGGCATTGGAAACACGGCGGCTATTCTTACCTCGCACCTGTCTCCATATCAGATGACGGAGCTTGCAAAGCTAGGATGTAATGTGGTTTTTGCGTTAGACAAGGATGTTGATATACACAAAGACCACAACATCAGCAAGCTCAAGCAGTATGTAAATGTTCAGTACATTGTTGATAAGAACAATGTGCTCGATGAAAAGGACTCTCCGGTAGACAAAGGGGAGGCGGTTTTTAGAGAATTGTATGCAAACAGAATTTCATTAAAGTGAGGTGATACTTATTCCAGTCGGAGAAGAACGCAATGATTATTACACCACAGGAACCCCGCACTATATTGATGTAAACGGTCAATATTACAGAGTATCCAACGTTATTAACGGCACGCTAGCGGCGCCGCAGGGAGTCGTTGGGGCGACAAATGCAGTGTGGGTGTCTACTGCCTCAACTCCTACAGTAGAGCAGTACCTGAATCGCATGAATCTAACATCTACCACAACTGCGGGAGGCACGGTTGCATATTATCCATACAGCACGGGGACGATTAGTGCTAGTAATATTACAAACTCCTATGTTTCCGCAATGGATTTGAACGAATCCATTAACAGATCCATTAACAGAATAGTTAGCAGGTGTATGGATGCTGTCAATTCTGCAGAGGCAGAGGATGTCGGAAAGATTGAAAAGGAGATGAGTGACGACACAACAGAAATTGATAAGTTTCTTGATGAGTTCACCATAAAAGAGGATTAAACAATGGGAAATTACATTCCATATCATATGCACACTGACTGCAGCTTGCTCGACTCGTGCACAAAACCTCAGGAATATATAGACCTTGCGGTACGAGATGGAATCAAAGCACTTTCATTCTCTGAACACGGAAAGCCGTTGAACTGGGTTTCCAAAAAACTGGCATGCGATAGCGCCGGAATAAAGTACATTCACTCAGTAGAGATTTATCTCACCGAGAATCCGCTTGAGAAAGTAAGAGATAACTATCATACGGTGTTGATGGCAAGGAATTATGACGGAGTCCTAGAACTGAACAGAATGGTTTCAAAATCATGCGATAGGGATCACTTCTATTATACAAACCGACTGAGCTTTGACGAGTTCCTCAGCCTGTCTGAAAATATTATTGCCACAAGTGCTTGTTTAGCATCTCCTTTGAATAAGCTAGACAGAAACAATCCGTACTATGAAAGACTTGTAAATAGGTATGACTTTCTAGAAATCCAGGCTCATTCGCATCCAGAGCAAGTGGCTTTTAACAGACGGTTGCTTGAGCTTGCAAAGGAATTCAATAAACCTCTGATTGCAGGAACTGACACACATAGTTCTTCCGCTTACAAAGCAGAGTGCAGGGCTGTCTTACTGTCAGCAAAACATAAGAGCTACGGGGACGAGGACTTATTCGACCTCTCATATAAAACAGCAGAGGAACTTGAAGAGATGTTTAGGAGGCAGGAATCTTTGCCGGAGAGTGAGTGGATGTCCGCAATTGAAAACACAAACTTGTTGTTGGATATGTGTGAAGATTTCAACTTAGACAGGAGCATCAAGTATCCAATTCTGTACGGTTCGAGGGAGGCTGATGATAGTAAGTTTGCAGAAGTTGTAGAAGAAAAGTTTAAGGATAAGGTAGAGCGAGGAGTCATTCCGAAAGAACAGGAGCAACCGTTCAGAGAAGCCATCGATGAAGAGATGCGGGTTTTTACAAAGCTAAAGATGGCTGGGTTTATGCTCAGTATGTCAGAACTCGTGTCCTGGTGTAAAGAAAACGGAATGGCTATCGGTCCGGCGCGTGGTTCAGTTGGCGGTTCAAGAGTTGCTTACGTAACAGACATCATAGACCTCAATCCGGAAACGTGGCATACATTATTTTCTAGGTTTGCAAACGAAGACCGCGAGGAAATAGGAGATATAGATATAGACTGCGTTGAGTCTGACAGGCCGGCAATCTTCAAATACATCATAGGAAGATTCGGAACAGATAACACGGCAAGAGTTGCGTCGTTTGGAACAATCAAGGCAAAAGGCGTTATTGATGACGTTGGAAGACATCTTGCTATGAAGTTCTCTGAAACACATATAGATAGTGCAAATAATCCATGGTCTCTGGCAAATGTAGCAAAAATCAAGGAAGAGTTTGATAAAGATGAGGAAGCTACAAAACAGAAATATCCTGCGCTCTTCTACTATTTTGACGGGCTTCTCGGAACAAAGATTTCACAGTCAGTTCATCCTGCAGGAATGATAATCAGTCCAATTGGTTTAGCTGATACATACGGAACATTCGATAAGGACAATGAGAATTGCTTGATGATTGATATGGAAGAGGCTCATGAGGTTGGTCTTGCAAAATATGACTTTCTGATTCTGAAAACAGTTCAGGTGATTAGAGATGCATGCAACTATGCTGGAATCAAATATCCTCAAAGTCATGAAGTCAACTGGGACGACGAGGAGGTTTGGGCAGATATGCGTAAAGACCTCACAGCAATCTTCCAGTTTGAAAGTTCATTTGCAGCAGATAGCTTTAAGAAGTTTAAAACAGACAGCATCTTTGATATGTCCCTTGTAACTGCTTGTATTAGACCGACGGGGGCGTCATACAGAGACGAGTTGCTCGCAAGAAGACCGCATCAAAACCCGTCTCCAATGATAGACAATCTCCTCAGAGACAACCTCGGTTATCTTGTATATCAGGAAGACACCATAGCGTTCCTTCAACAGATATGTGGGCTTTCAGGAAGCGCTGCGGATAACATACGGAGAGCTATTGGGCGTAAACAAAAGGACAGGCTTGATGCCGCTATGCCGTCAATACTTGAGGGGTATTGCTCAAAGTCAGATCAACCTAGAGAAGTTGCGGAAGAAGAGGCAAAAGAGTTTCTTCAGGTCATTGAAGACAGCGCCAGCTATCAGTTTGGAAAGAATCATAGTATTGCATACTGCTTACTCGGCTACCTATGCGGCTACTATAGATACCACTATCCGCTTGAGTTTCTCACCTCTTATCTGAACAATGCCGCAAATGATGATGATATAAAGAATGGCACAAAGTACGCAAACAAAATAGGCATCCAGGTAACAATGCCTAAGTGGGGGATTTCAAGGGGCGAGTATTACTTTGACAGGGAGCGCCACATCATAGCAAAAGGTGTTTCGTCTATCAAATATATGAGTCCTCAGTTGGCTGATGAGTTATATAATCTTGCAACCTCAAAACATTATACGAGATTTACAGACGTCCTGTTTGATTTAGACCAGAACAGTAGTATCAACACAAGGCAGCTCGATATCTTGATTAAACTGGATTTCTTCTCAGACTTTGGCAACCAGAGAGAGCTCCTTAGAATTACTGAAATGTTCTACGGGATTTTCAAGAGAGGGCAAGTTAAACAAATAAATAAGGCAGATGTAGATGGGACTCAAATTGGCGAGATAGTACAGCGTTATTCCGTTGGCGTTACAAAGTCTGGAGGCGAGGCAAAAAGGTACACAGTCCTTGATGTTCAGTCAATCATGTATGAAGTTGAAGACAAAATCAAATCAGTTGGCATGCAGGATTTGAGCGATACAATCAAGATTCAGAACTTCTATGACGCGATGGGATACATAGGATACTCGTCAGGGAAGGAAGAAGACAGAAGAAAGCTCTACATATTGGATGTTTTCCCTGTTGTAAGAAAGAGAGACAACAAACAGTTTGGGTATTCAGTGATAACAAAATCGATTGGTAGCGGGAAGGAAAGCAGATTCACAGTGCTAAATGGACTATATGATAAAAAGCCAGTAAAAAAGGGAAACATTATTTACTGCAAAAAATATGAGTCAAACGGCGGATATTACAGACTCATGGATTATGAAAAAATAGTATAGGATAGGGGGAACACTTATAAAAAAGATAAAAGACAAGGAGTTTTACGGCACTCCGATCAAGATGACGCAACAGTTTAGGTTCTGTGGCAATCCATTCAGAGGAGATACATATAGAGGCTGTGATTTTGGGTGTAAATATTGTTATGCAAATTCCCGGCACGATGGACTTGACGAGTTTTATCTGTCAAGAGCAAGACCTGATGACCTCGTTCGTATGTTCCATAACGCATTTGAGACAGACCTTAAGGGCAGCAACGCAACATACGAGATGATGAGATACAGAGTTCCCCTCCATATTGGTGGCATGTCTGATCCGTTTCAGAGGAGCGAGTTCATATACGGAAACACAAAACTGTTGATTGAACTTTCCAATAAGTATCAGTACCCGATGATGTTCTCTACAAAGTGTGCACATTTGCCTGATGAATACTGGGATATTTTAGACCCTAATCTACACGCATTTCAGGTAAGCCTTATTGGTATGGATAGAGATTTTATCAAGAAGTTTGAAACAAACACTCCTGCCCCAGAAGAAAGAGTGAACTTTTGCAAAGAGCTACACAAACGAGGGTTTTGGGTCAGCGCAAGAATTCAACCACTTATTGATATCGAACAGGCAAAAAAAGTAGTACTTGCGCTGAATGATACAGTTGACTTTTTTACTGTAGAACATTTAAAGATTCCTAATAATAATGTCAGGGTCAGATCTTTGTTTGAACCAATTGATAAGGAGAGATATTACTTTACTCAGGGTTTTGGCAGCTTATATGAACTAAAAAAGGAATATAAGATAGAGAACATAGAAGAGCTAAAGAAAATCTCAAAGAAACCAATTGGCGTTGGAGATAATGACATCCATTATATGTCAGACAGTAGAAATTGTTGCGGGCTTGATACGGTTGGGCGAGCGTTTAATCACTGGCTAAAATACAACCTTACATATTTCTGTACAGGAGAATGTACGCAGGAAGAAAAGGACTCTCTATGGGCGCCAGAGCAGAGCGTGAAAAACTGCTTTATGTCTAATGCGATAAAGTCTTATGGCTGCGAGAAGTTTAAAGACTTTGTTGATAAATACTGCGAAAGGAATCCGGGATTGCTAGAAAAAGATTAATCTGTCGGATTAATAATATAAACTATGAAAGTAATTCTTATTTCAGGTAAAGCTCGCCACGGAAAAGATACAGTGGCGACATACATAAAAGAAGGACTTGCAAAGTGCGGCTACAAAGTCCTAATTACACACTACGCAGACCTCGTAAAATATGTCTGTACCACATATTTCGGATGGGACGGAAAGAAAGACGAGCACGGGCGCCATCTTCTCCAGTATATTGGCACGGATGTTGTGCGAGCTAATGACCCAGACTACTGGGTACGGTTTGTTTATGAGATTGCCAAACTGTTTAAGGACGAATGGGACTACATGATTGTGCCGGACGCGAGGTTTCCAAACGAAATCAATACGTTCAAAGATAGCGAGTTTGACACCTTCCACATTAGGGTAGTACGCGAGAACTTTGATGACGGCATGACAGAGGAACAAAGAAATCACGCCTCTGAAACGGCGCTGGATGACTGTACACCGGACTGGGTAGTTATAAATGACGGTACGCTAGATGCTCTAATGGAAAAATCCCATAGCATGGTTAATGTAATCATCGTTTGGAGTGCAATGAAAGATGGGAGAATAAAGACGGTCGAACGAGAGGTTCAATCATTTGATATCCCAGAAGGTGAGAATCCGGTATGGACAATAACCATTCAGAAAAAACAGGATGGCGGAGGTGATGAATCATAAGTCTGATAACACGAGTATGGTCAGTATTTGAGCCAAGGAGCTACGGAATACAGATATGGATGGAGACAAATGACGGTATAAAATACGGATCACAACTTATTTCATACGATAGAATCCTAGGTCATATGTTTTTAAATGATGAGACAATGGGATTCGACCTTGAACTATCTGCCCCAAACGGAGAGAAAATTACGCTCACCATATCAAAAAGTGGAAGAACAATATTGAATGTTTCCAGCGAGCACGAGGGCTTGCGACAGGGATTTCTTAAGGCAGGTAATGACTTATTCATTAAACCATATGCGCACCTGTTTGAGGCCGGTCATCGTGCAGCCAGGCGTAATGCCAAAAACATGGACTGGATGGTGGAGTGGGAAAATGATAGAGCTACTGGCTACGAGATGTCAGACGACACGTCTGAAATAGACAAGTTCCTAGATGAGTTTGTCATAAAAGAAGAAAGCGGAGGTGATGTATCAAATGAACCCAGTAAGGACTGACGGGTACTTTGATATTGAAGTTGATATTGATGACGTTGAGAACCAGTGTAGTTGCGGACTTGATGATGCTCTTTATCTGAAAGACCTACAGAACAGAAAGCTGTTTATCAACAGTGAGATTTCACAGTTATCTATCAGTGTAATTGTAAAATACATACTTCAATACAACGCGGACGACAGGGGAAAGGAAGTCAGCGAGCGCAAGCCGATTCTTCTTTACATTGTTTCAAACGGAGGAGAGATAGACTCTGGGTTTGAATTGATTGACGCAATCAGGGCGAGCATCACGCCAGTGTATACAATCAATCTCGGATACTGGTACTCTATGGGGTTTTTGATTGGCATCTCTGGTCACAAGAGATACGCCATGCCGAGCGCAAGATTCCTGATTCATGACGGTGATGACTTCATTTATAACTCTAGTACAAAGGCCCAAGACCAAATGGAGTTCATTATCAAGATGAACGATCGCATCAAGGAACTCGTCCTTGAAGAAAGCAGAATATCATCTGAAGAATATGATTCCAAGAGACGTGTTGAGTGGTACATGTTTGCAGATGAGGCAAAGGAACGTGGCTTCATAGACTGCATAGTTGGTGTTGACTGTACCATGGACGAGATTGTGTGAGGTGATGGCAACAGTTGGAAGAATATCTTGGATTTAAAGAAGTTGTTATCACAGATGATAACCTCACGTGGTTCTTCAAAGGAGACTGGAAGAACGAGAATACATGGGACTTACTTACAAACGAGTATGTAACATTTAAAGATGAACACGGAACTGAGTTGGGGATTTTCAGATTTGATGGAGCAAAGAACATACTGGTTCCGTTCAAGGCAATCAACACAAGATATTTCAGTAAGGTAAAACCAAAGAACGTACAGCAACAGATGACTGTTGATATGCTCTACAACAACGACATCACAATCAAAATGCTTTCCGGTGTGTTTGGCAGCGGCAAGGATTTCCTTATGTGCAATGCCGCGATTGACATGCTTGAACGCGGCAAAATTGACAAGATTGTGTATGTAAGAAACAACATTGAAGTCAAGGACTCCAAACCAATAGGCTATCTGCCGGGAACAAACAACGACAAGTTGATGCCGTATGCAATGGTGCTGGCTGATAAGCTCGGAGGAATGGACAGCCTTGAGATGATGATTAATCAGGGCAAGGTAGAGATTGCACACTTAGGTTTCATGAGGGGGCGCGACGTTAGAAACTCAATCATCTACTGCTCTGAAGCGGAAAACATGACAAAACAGCATCTCCAGTTGCTCATCAGCAGAGTTGGTGAGGGGTCTTCTTTGTGGATTAACGGAGACCACAGACAGACGGATATGGAGGTGTTTAAGGAAAACAGCGGAATGAAGATAGCGGTAGAAAAACTGAAGGGTCATCCTAGATTTGGCTATGTACAACTAATCAAAACGGAAAGGAGCGAGACTGCCGCAATGGCGGATCTCTTAGATTAACTATGAGAATCCTCATTGACATGGATGACGTGATGGACTGTCTCTCTGACCACTGGTGCGAGTACCTGAACGAGAGGTACGGGACGAGCGCAACGAGAGAAGACATGACGGAATGGGATGCTTCACTGGCATTCAAGAGCTTAACAAGGGAACAGGTGGAAGAACCGCTTGGCGAGAGCGGATTCTGGGCTGGAGTAAAGCCAATGCCCGGTGCTGTTGACGGTGTGAAATACATCATCGACAAAGGCCACGAGGTATACGTGGTCACAAATTCAAACTACAAAATGCTCCATGAAAAAATGGAGGAAATGCTATTCAAATATTTCCCATTTATTGACTGGGAACACGTTATTATTGCAAGTTCAAAACAGATGATACGCGGAGACGTATTGATTGATGACGGGTATCACAATTTGCTCGACGGGCCGTATGTAAAAATCCTGTTTGACGCGCCATGGAACAGAAGTGTTGAGGCAGCAAAGATGGGTGTATACAGAGCGAGAAACTGGGATACCATTTTAGAAATCATTGACCAGCTCGACGGCAAAACATGGATTGAAAACAGAGTTGGCGTTAAAGTACGAGAAAAACAGGACAAGGAGGGGTAAAGATTGGTAGTTATTAAGAGAGACGGAAGAGAAGTAAAGTTTGATAAGAATAACATATACAATGCAATCCTGAAGGCGTTTGATGATGTGGCGCAGATGATGCCCGTGACAGGCGCGGAGGAAACGGCAAACACAATTGCAACGAGGCTTGCGTCCAGATACCGCAAACGCAATAGGGCTGTCTCTGTTGAAGAGATTCAGGACGACGTTGAGACCGAGCTCATGAAAGAGCAGGCTTTTGAAGCAGCCAAGGCATACATCAGATACAGGCACGAGCACGAGATGCTCAGAAAGAATAACTCTAGTGACGGAAGAATCCTTTCTCTCGTTGACGGAGTAAATGAGACGGCAATTCAGGAGAATTCCAATAAGAATCCGGCAATCCTATCGACGCAGAGAGACTACATAGCTGGTGAAGTGAGCACGGATATCACGAGGCGTCTTCTCTTACCGGAAGAAATCCGGAAGGCGCACGATGAGGGTATCATTCACTTCCATGATGCCGACTATTTTGTTCAGAGAGAGCATAATTGCTGTCTCGTGAACCTTGAAGATATGCTCCAAAACGGTACGGTCATCTCCGGCACAATGATTGAGAAGCCTCACAGCTTTTCTACCGCCTGCAATATTGCTACCCAGATTATTGCTCAGGTTGCAAGTTGCCAGTACGGCGGTCAGTCTATCAGTCTTGCCCACCTCGCTCCTTTCGTAGATATATCCAGACAGAAAATTAGAAAAGAGGTACAGGCGGAGCTGAACGGGCTTGTCTCTGATGATGTTATCGAGGACATTGTGCGGAGACGAGTGCAGGAAGAAGTCAAGAAGGGCGTACAGACAATTCAGTATCAGGTTGTCACACTCATGACGACCAACGGACAGGCTCCGTTCATCACCGTTTCCATGTATCTGAACGAGGTTCCTGACGGGCAGCTGAAGGATGACCTTGCCATGGTCATTGAAGAAGTTGTACGCCAGCGTTATCAGGGCGTAAAGAACGAGAAGGGCGTGTGGGTCACTCCCGCCTTCCCGAAGCTTATCTACGTCCTCGAGGAAGATAATATTACAGAGGATAGTAAGTACTGGTATCTGACCGAGCTTTGTGCCAAGTGCTCTGCAAAGCGGCTTGTTCCGGACTATATCTCTGAGAAGATTATGCTTCAGAATAAGATTGACAAGAACGGAGAAGGACACTGCTACACCTGCATGGGATGCCGCTCGTTCCTGACTCCATATGTTGATGAAAACGGAAAACCTAAATACTACGGACGATTGACCGCATAAAGTTGGGTCGTCCTTAAATCGTGTGAACGCAAGAAAAAGCGGTGTGGGAAATATTCCTGCTAACGGTGGACATCTTATCGATTACTACATCGTCGGTAAGACAATACCGTGCCAAGCTCACATAAGAGAAGGTGTAACGACTATGGGTGATGAATGTAACCCAGTAGACCAGAGTTTATCACTGGTCGAAGCGCACGACACTACAATAAGTAGTGAAGAGATAGTCTAAAGTCAACCAAGGTGTAGTAACAATTAACTTAGTGGACGCTGGGCTCTCTGCTAGGAAGGTAGCAGAGGAGACCGGTGTGGACGTCATGAAGGCGTTCTGGGCGCTGTTTGAAGACAGGCTTGAGTTATGTCATAGGGCGCTCAGACTGCGCCATGAGAGGCTCCTAGGCACCTTATCAGACGCGTCTCCCATCCACTGGCAGCACGGCGCTCTGGCAAGGCTGGCAAAGGGAGAAACCATTGACAAACTGCTCTACAACGGCTACTCCACAATCTCTCTCGGTTATGCTGGACTGTATGAGTGCGTTATGGCACTGACTGGACATAGCCACACTGATGAGGTTGGCAAGCCCATTGCTCTGGAAATCATGCAGTACATGAACAACAAGTGCAAGCAGTGGAAAACTGCCGAGCATATTGACTACTCGCTCTATGGGACGCCAATTGAGTCCACCACATACAAATTTGCCAAGTGTTTGCAGAAGAGATTTGGCGTCATCCCCGGCATCACGGACAAGAGTTACATCACTAACTCCTACCATGTCCATGTAACAGAGCCCATCAATGCTTTTGACAAACTTGAGTTTGAAGCGGAGTTTCAGGCGCTCAGTCCGGGCGGAGCTATCTCTTACATTGAGACTTCCAACCTGACAAATAACATCGACGCCGTACTTGCCGTTATTAAATACATCTATGACCATATTATGTACGCAGAACTGAACACAAAGTCTGACTACTGTCAGGTTTGCGGCTGGGATGGAGAAATCAACATTGAAGAGAACGAGGACGGCAAGCTGATTTGGGTCTGCCCCAACTGTGGTAACACGGATAAGAACAAAATGAACATTGCAAGGCGCACCTGCGGCTATATTGGCACGAATGACTGGAACCAGGGCAGGACTCAGGAGATAAAGGAGAGATATGTGCATCTCGGTGGCGATGAGTAAGTGTATTACAGCAAAATCAACAAGCATGACATTGCCAACGGAGACGGTGTCAGAGTAACACTGTTCGTTTCAGGCTGTACAAACCATTGCAAGAACTGTTTTCAGCCTCAAACGTGGGATTTTTTCTACGGAAAGCAGTTTACAAAGTCCACAGAAGACGAGCTGATGGATGCATTAAACAAACCGTATATCAAAGGGCTCACCATTCTCGGTGGTGAGCCCATGGAGCCGCGAAATCAGTGGTGGTTGTCCCTATTACTGTCCAGAATCAGGGGCAGGTTGCCGGACAAGGACATCTGGTGCTATACGGGATTCACATACGAGGAGCTGACGACAGACGGAACGTACTGCAGGTGCTGTTGGACGGATGAAGTACTGGAAAAGATAGATTATCTCGTGGATGGGCGGTTTGTTGATGAACTAAAAGACATCTCGCTCCGTTTTAGAGGCTCGTCCAACCAAAGAATCATAGATTTAAAGAGAACAAGAGAGGAAAAGTCCATTGTTCTGTATCAGGACAGACCTATCTACACGAAATCACAAAATTAATTTAGTCATTTTTGCACGAAATGACTAAATTGAACACATAAATGACTAAATTGAAAGGAAAAATAATGTCTACCAACTATTGGATTTATACAGAGGCAAGAGTAAATGATAAATGGTATGCAATTGATGGTATTGTTCCGTTTTTAACTGAAAAAGACGGATATGTAAGCGTCGATATGCGCCAGTCCAACACATATTGGAACGGTTCTCGCTCATATTTCAGTGAGGCATATGACAAACTGCGTGAGATTGGTCGTTTTGGTCAGTTTTTAGAGCTGTCTGACGCCGTGAAAAATGAATGGAAAGAGTCTGCCAAGGAAGAAGAGGAAGGTCATACTCCATACGCGGATGTGGTTATTGTAAAACTGGCAGATTTCGATAGAAACGTTCAGACTGACGCACATGACTATCACGGAATGGTTCACAAGAATGCAATTTTCTCGTATGAACACGGAGATATTGAGGAATTATATCCTGCAGAGCATGAAGAGCTTGAGGGGCTGACTACTGAAGAGATGAAACAGTACCAGTACTATGAATGGGACAATCCGTTTGGGTGGCTTGCCCGCTTTAAGACTATAAAGGAGCGCGTCCATAACGTAATTGCTACATACGTTGACACTAACTATCTCGTGGACGCAGATGAGTACCGCCTGGTTATCATCCGATGCTAAGAATACAGAGGTGAATACATAAAAATATGAGGATGATTACTAATCCTGACGCAGAGTACGCGGCTGAACTGAAAAAAGCTATCAAAGAAAACAACAAATACTGCCTTTCCAAGAGCGAGCGTTCCAAAAAGACAAGGTGTATCTGCGCTGAGTTCAAAGAACAGGAAAAACGCGGAGAAGAAGGCTATTGCAGCTGTGGTCTGTACTGCCTTGTGAATGATTGAGGAGGAAAAATGGGAGACTATTTTGAAGATGTCACGTATGAGTACGATGACGATGGTCGAGTGAAGAAAAGAACGGTAAGCAGTAGACTTTACGGAACAGAATCATATGACGAGATACCGGAGGTAAACGATATTTTAAGTATCAATATCAAAAAAGTCGATGAGTGGGCTAAAATCCCGGCAAAAAGTTCAGAATTTGCCGCAGGGTATGACCTGTTTGCCTGTCCGGAGACACATGACGGCAAGCCGGTAGCCTCGATTTTGCCCGGTCATATGGCAAAAATCAGGACGGGAGTGGCTATGAGTATCCCGAGAGGATATTTTGGAGCAATTTACGCCAGAAGTGGGCTTGCTACCAAGAAAGGACTGCGTCCGGCAAACTGTGTAGGCGTTATTGATAGTGACTACAGGGGAGAAATTATCGTTGCTCTGTACAATGACTCAGAAAAGACACAGATTGTTGCTCCTGGTGACAGGGTTGCACAGCTTATTATCTCTCCTTACGCCGTAGATGCTGAGCTTGTTGAGGTAAAAGAACTTGATGATACTGTCAGAGGAGCCGGAGGCTTTGGGAGCACAGGCGAATGACGACAATTATCATTGTATTTGCTCTAATGCTGGTTGCGCTGTTCATATGCCTGATGTATTTGAGCGACGATGACGACAGGAGAATGTGAGATACATATGGATTATTCAAATGAAGCAATGGTGTGCGCCTCCTCTTTACCGGAGGCGTACCACTCGGCGTTGTGTATGCTAGGTGATTTGGGTAAGATTGTCCCGTGCCCTGACTGGAATCAGACAAACGGCAAAAACGGCACTCAGCTAGAACTCAGCATGACAATGGTGATAACAAACCCGCTGGAAGAGCCCATGATTTCAAGACTGTTTCCCGGCGGACAGAGAGAACTCCAGCAGTATGTGATGGAGATGCTGGATGGCGTCCTTGATTTTGAGGTTGAGGCCGGTAACTGGTGGTATACATATCATAAGCGTATGACAAGGTATGAGTGCGGAGACCCGGGCGATTTAGGCTCTGAAGAAGACCAGATTGACTTTGTGATTAAGGAGCTGAAGAGGAACCCGTATAGCCGGAGGGCTGTGATTGATATCAGAGACAATAGCTATGATATGTTTGACGACAGTCCAGCTTGCTTACAGCACATCCAGTATTTTATCAGAGATGGCAGTCTTGACTGTAAAGTGCTATTCCGTTCCAATGATGCCTGCAAGGCGGCTTTTATGAATGCGTTCGCACTAATTATGCTTCAGAAACGCATAGCTGATGCGCTCGGCGTAAAAATGGGAACGTATACGCACAGGGCTAACTCGTTCCATTGTTACAGCAAGGATTATGATTTGCTCAAAGGATACATCAGGCGCATCAAAGATAGTCCCCAAAACACAACTTATGACTATGTCGGGGAATGGAAGGACGAGATGGAAGAATACATACCAGACATCATGAGCTCCGTCAATGAACTTAGAAAAAAGGAGGGATTGCCACTTGCTTGACTTTGACGTTGACGAGAACATGGCTGCGGAACAGTTCCTTGCAGACCACGGATGCGAAGGCATGACATTTCTTGTCAACTACTCATATAATAGCGCGATAATTGGCGTCACTCACGACGACAGAATTGTATATGAGTATGACAAAATGATTGAGTATCTTATGAAGAAACAAAACTGGACAGACCTTGAGGCTATTGAGTGGATAGAAACCAATGTGATTCCTGCGATTGGATACATGAACCCAAACCCGCCAGTTATCTTATACAGATTTGAGGAGAATGAATAGATGGAAGATTACAGATATTTAACAGTTGGATTCACGTATGAAGACAGCAACATTGGGACCGAATATACAGCAAAAAGTACATTCCCCGTGTTTGAGGAAATTGGAGACACAGACCTTGGATTAATAGGAACACAATTCAAGTGCTTTCTAGACCAGATTGGTTACGCCGGCATGAGAAACGATTACATGCTTATGGAGAGTTTGACTGGAGACGAGTATGATGCAATTGTAGACTTTCTTGAAGCATATAGAGAAAAGGCTAAGGAGTGATCTGTAATTATTTTCGCTGAGATTCTCTTTTATATAGTGGTAGCTGGTCTGATTGTCATGCCGCCGTTGCTGATTGGAATCGGAGTCTATGAAATAGTGGTGTATAAGGAAAAGCCTATTGACTTGTGTATTGGTCTGCTAGGCTTGGTTGTGTGTGCGTTTGTGTTATACATTTTAGGGAATGCGTTAACCGGATGATATAACCATAACTTTGTTTAAGTTAAGATACAGAAATAAGGTGAAGAATGAAAAACATTGAGATTCCATTCTGGGAAAAATACATACTCTCTATTCAGGAAGCTTCAGCATACTTCCGAATTGGCGAAAATAAACTAAGAGATACTATTAATCAAAAAAATAATGCCGACTTCATCCTCTGGAATGGCAACAGGCCGATGATAAAGAGGAAGCTGTTTGAACAATATTTGGACGCACAGAGTTACATCTAAGAAGATAAGCGCTACAGTTTTGTTATTAAGTAGCGCGAAAAGTTAGAATGTCTCGGGTTGAAATAACAAAATCTCTCCGGTTAGTACAGTTTTATTGTACTTTCCGGAGAGAATATGATATTTTAATACTACCGTGTGCGGTTCTTAGAAAGGAGAGCCGTTATTATATGTCAGACGTAAAGAGAGACAAGAACGGGAGAATTTTGCGTAAAGGAGAGAGACAGAGAAAAGACGGGAGATACGAGTTTAGGTACAAAGATGAGACAGGCGTGACGAGAAGTGTGTACAGTTGGCGGTTGGTAGGCTCAGATAGGATAGCAAATCATCCTAATGACATACCCCTTAGAGACCTTGAGAAACAAATCAGGAGAGACCTTGAAGATTCTATTAGCGCATATACTGCCAAGAGAGAATCCTTAAACTATTACTTTGATTTGTATATGTCTACAAAGACGGAGCTCAAGGAAAGCACGAGAACAAACTATCTGTATATGTACAACCGGTTTGTCAAGGATACACTTGGCAGAAGACCGATGGCGGAAATCAGGTATAGTGACATAAAGAAGTTTTACCTGTCACTTATTAACGAGCGAGGGCTGAAACCAAACACAATGGAGATAGTCAACACTGTGCTTCATCCTGTGTTTGGAGTAGCCGTAAGGGACGGGCAAATCAGACTAAATCCAACAGACGGCGCGATGCTTGAAATAAAAAGAAGCAACGGATGGGAGAAAGTAAAGAGGCATCCTCTCACAGAACAACAGCAGGCGGCTTTTGTGAACTATTGCAAGAACAGCGAAACCTACAGACATTGGATGCCGTTGTTCACGTTCCTACTTGGTACGGGTTGCAGAATTGGTGAAGCTCTCGGTCTTAGATGGGAAGACTGCGATTTTAAAAATGGCATTATCAGCATCAATCACAGCATCTTATACAGGCCGGTATCCGACGGATTTGGAAACAGGCTGATGATATCTACGCCAAAAACCAAAAGCGGTGTCAGACAAATACCAATGATGGCAGAGGTTAAAGCCGCTCTGTTAGAAAATGTGTCCATAAATCCTAACGAGGTTGACGGATACAGAGGCTTTGTGTTCATCAACATGCGCGGAGGAGTAATGACTCCTGCGTCTGTGAACAGAGCAATAGACAGGATATGTAGAGACTTCAACAAAGAAGAAACTGCACGAGCGGAAAAAGAAAGGCGGGAAGCGCAGCTGTTGCCACACTTCTCCGCCCATACCTTGAGGCACACTTTTTGTACCAGATTATGCGAGAATGAAACTAACCTGAAAATTATCCAAGAGATAATGGGTCACGCCGATATCTCTACCACAATGAACATCTATAACGAGGCGACGATAGAGAAGAAAATTGAAAGCTTCTATCATTTACAAGGCAAGTTTTCAATCGGATAAATTCCGTACCCATTTTTGTACCCACTTTGACCGTGGAGTTATAAGAACTTATAAGAACTTACGTGAAGATAGCAAATTCTCGTAACCGTTGAAAAGTAAAGTTATAAGAAGATATAAGAACTTATGAGAAGTTATGTAAAAACTGTCAAATAAGTTCCCGACAATGAAGCCCCTCGACCAATAATCCATTGTGGCACAACGAGTTACACTAGCAAGGCAAGGCATTTTACCCACTTTTTACCCATTTTCACGAATGACATTTAAGAAACGCGCACGGTAGTATTAAAAAGTAAGCCCCGCCTACTTCCTGAAAAGGTTGTAAGCGGGGCTTTTTTTTATTTAAAGTTTATTTTAATTATTTAATATAAATTCCGCAGATTTGCAAATATGCCGAGTTAAATTTTAATTATTATTTATTATTTCCAAGAAAACGTACTGAGAGGGGACATGGCGAGGACTCCAAAATGACTCAAGTCCATAAGTGACGCTGTCCTCTTAAGCTGTGCAGTCTGGGGGTCTTCTCCATCATAGGCATATACTGTTTCCAGCCCGCCAAACTGAAGTAACCCAATTAGTATTTCTGGGTCTCCCGACCCGCCCGGGCCTCCAGACGGAACATACTGAATGCCGGTTACAAGCAGACTCTGTGGCCTGCTGTTTCCAGCCCAGAGAACAGCCCAAATTCGCACAGGTATATTATTTACTAGTTTTGCGCGAATATCAGAATAGTTTCCACGTTCTTTTGATACTGTCGCGGTTTTTGACTCTAAAGACCCAGAGATATCAAGAACGAGGTCATACCCCGACATCAAATCTAAATCACCGTATGGAAACTTAATATCCCAGTGTTCGTAATCGGCTTCATAATATCCGTATATTTGTATTGCCAGGCCATCTGGCGACAATGTTGCTTCTCCATAGAATTCAACATTGCCATCAAGACTCCCGTCTCCAATTATCGTTACCTTGCTGGCAGTTAAGAACATATCGACATTATTATAGGACAATATGCCTTTTACACAATGCCCATCGCTAAGATACTTCCATACGTCCCTAATAGACATATCCGCAGACACCCCATCCTCAACAGTGTACTGGAAGTGTACTACGATATTATCCGAGTCTATTCTTTCTGCTATGTCGGAGAGAAGTTCCTCAGTAGTATTTATAGGAGTTGGAGGGGTGAGCGTAGATACATCGATATGTTTTCCTGCAATCTTAGCAAGAAAGGTATCAAACCTGCTGGTAATTGGCTTACTCATTTCGGATCTTTATCCTCTTCCTCTTCTTCCTCTTCTTCACTGTTCAGCTTTTCAGCAATCTCGAGGAGAAGCTCCTCAACAGCATTGATGGGAGCGGGAGGATTCAGGGTTTCAAGGTCGACTTCGCGTCCAGCTACCTTGGCGAGAATGAACTCAATCCTATCGGTAATATTGAACATAGCAATCACTCCTTAAATATTATCTTCTTCGTCCGGGTGGGCGTCATCATAATCGATTTCCCAGTTGGACATTTCTTCAATTAAAAGAGCAGCAAAGCTATTGCCTTTTAATCTCTTAACGTATAAATCTTCAATGTTCATTAGCGTTTTCTTCTCATAGAGAGGAAGGCGCTTCGCGTCTTTATACTTATAGAAGATTGTTTTAATGTTATTTCTGCATTGTGTTTTGATAAACTCAATTGTTATTTCGTTCATTGTCTTATGGTTATCTTTTATCTCATTTTCTTCAGCAATATGTTGCTCCAGCATTGTCTTAATTTCGGCTATGCTCTGGGAGACCTCATCCTCGTTGCCATACTTCTTGAACAGCTTTTTAAGAAATGAACGAAAAGTTTTAGAGCACAGTGTGATGAGAGAAGCGGCGGACAGAATGACGCCAATGATTGCTGCTATATTCTTTACTGTTTCCATCCTTATTCATCATCTTCTTCTTCATCAATCAGCTCTTCCTCTTCCCAGTCATCGTCTTCATCTTCGTCTTCTTCAAAGACTTCCTCGATGACCTCCAGAGGAGACTCTTCCTTTTCCTTATTGAAACCGTTGTTGAACTCATTTACAGCGGCCTCAATAAGCATACGCAACTCGATTTCCGTGATATGAATACCACGGTCCTCCAGCATTTCAGATGCCGCTTCCACGCACTTGTTGAACTTTTCCGGTCCATGCAGGTCAATGTAAATCTGTTCAATGGCACGGACGCACGTTCTGGCAACATCTCTCTTTGTCTTGTTGTCGATGTACTTTCTGTACAGATTTTTGACCGCAATGCCTACATAACCAGCCAGTGCGGTCAAAATAGTGTACAAGATAGTTACGCCGTATGTCGAAATAAACTCATTGATAATTGACATATGTTACCGCCCCTTCCTGTTAATAAATAAGTATTTTCGTTTATATTGACCAGACTAAAGGATGATGTTTAAGCCGGAGTCATATCTTCGGCCGGATAATCATCCTCAGTCTTGGCAATCAGAGTTAAAGAATTACGATCATACGGGCGGAATAGAGTAAGTGAACACTCCCCATCATCGTTGAGTATTGTAGAAAGGAAATATGATTCGACATAATAACTGTCATACTCATTCACAAAAGTACTCGTTACAATAACAACCTTTCCATCAAAAGCAGCGTCCTTTATTTCCTTGAACGTCTTGTCTAGCTTCATATACTCGTCATCAATGAATGTAGCATGGCAGGAAAGGACACCGCCGCCTCCACTACTGCCAATTCTCTCGGCAATCTCAAGAAGAAGCTCCTCAGTTGCATTAACAGCCACCGGAGGTGTCAGTGTCCCAATATCGACATTCCTTCCGGCAATCTTAGCAAGGAACATGTTTAATCGACTTGTAATGCTTTTCATAAGAACTCACCTCGTTACTGATTGTGTGCTGTGTCGGAAAGCCCGTAGAACGTATAGTCTGTCGCCTCGCAGAACCATCCGGGGTCGTCTTCATACGGCTCCGCTCCGAAAACGACATCG
>Ga0310690_10002965_pt1 | contig 26479 bp, 18 predicted proteins | sample AusTroGonzalo_MG_2_FD_207661 | JGI IMG/M metagenome (GOLD analysis project Ga0310690, IMG submission 207661) | Bovine rumen microbial communities from tropical cattle in Woodstock, Queensland, Australia - Gonzalo_04 (v2) (version 2) | ecosystem: Host-associated > Mammals > Digestive system >...
ACATGTTACGTTTCATTGTTTTGATGTTTTAATTAATAAATAGTTGTTTAGTTAATAATGTAGTTTTTAATATTAAATTGTTGTTTATTCTTTTATAAAAAAGTCGCGTGTTTGTGCAGTGTATAAGTTGCCGAAGTTGGTGTGATTGAATATGCTTACGTGAGAACCGAGGGTGTGTTGGGCGCAGTAGATGTAGAGGTCGCGGTAAGTGCCGTGTGGGTGGTTGGTGGCGTGGCCCACCAGGTTACGGCTGAAGCGGTCGCACATCCATACGCCCAGCTCGTTGCTCCACGAGTCGGCAAAAGACTGTTCGTAAGGTCCTGCGGCGCATATTGCCAGCAGTCCCGGGATGCCTTCGAGGGCGCTGCCGATGTTTGACGAATAGCAAGGCTCGAGGCATACGAGCATCTGACGGAAGCGTTCTTGCGAGGCAGCCTGTTGGAGGGTCTGTGCGAGGAGGGTGGCGGTCATTCCGCTACCTGTCGGCAGATCGCGCCAAACCATCTCGTTGACGCCTGAGGTGGCTACGCTGCGCCCATGTCCGCTCCAGAAGAGCAAGACGTTGAGTCCCAAGCCACCAGGCAACACCACGGGAGTGGTGCTAGTGGGAGTGCCTTGCAGTATGTTGACGATGTCCTGCGGCACGAGATCGGCGTTACGGTAGTCAATGACGGCGCCTTCGCGCAGGTTGGGTCCTCCGGGGTCGGTGCGCACGGCACCGTAGTCGCTGTTCTCAGGCGCTGTCGCTACATCGTCGGCCATGATCAGGATGATATGGTCGTCGTCGTAGCCGCTTGCCTTCAGCATCTGATACATGCTCAGCACGTCAGCTTCATGACGATAGTCGCTCCATCCACAGCTGCCCTGCACCAACACCGCGTATTGGTCGGTCATGGTAGGATATGTGATGTTTGACGAGCCGCTGTATTGTGAGTCGAAGGTGGCATCGGCATTGTTGACGAGCCAGTTCCATGAAGCTAAAGCTTCGCTGGTCTGTGGACCGCCGGTGGAGCTATAGTAGCTGTTATGCAAGATGTGTCCATCTTTGATGATCCAGTTGACATAGGTGGTGTTGAGTGCTGCTGTGTAGCAGTCCTTGTCAAACTGCACCGCACCGCAAGCTCCCTTGAAGCCGATCAGGTTGCCGCGTTCGAGGCTTGCCAGATAGAGCTCCATACCCATTTCACTCCATGCGGCACCGTTTAGGATGTTGTCGGTGGTGGTGATGGCGATGATAGCGTCGTTAAGGTTGTGGGTATAATGATGCTCCATATAGCTTGCCGCGAAGGCGGAGAGCAGCAATGCGTCATAAAACTTGCATTCGGCGAACGTGGGCTTCACGCCGAAACGGCTTTCATAGCTCATCTCGAAGCCCGTGGTAGGGTCGGCATAAGGCGAAAAGCCTTGGTATCCGCTTGTCAGCGCCACACCTCGCGGACCGAGGGCGGCGATGGCCTCGTCGGTGACGTTAGATAAGGCATAACAGATTGGAGCCCAAGCTACGCGAAGGTAAGCCTCTTCTCCTATATCTCCGACAGGGTTGTCGGGGTCGATACCCCAATGCTGGCTGCGCAGACGAGCGATCTGGTAGAGCTGCTCGGTGTTTTCAGCCACGATGAAAGATGGTATGAAAAGTCCGTTAGGACCGTTGTCAATCTCGTCGTAATAGCTTTGCAGTCGCTGGTATAGCAGCGCATTTTGGCTGTATTTCTCGCTTATGCTGAAGCTGATGCCCAGCTCTGTGGCCTGGAACGGCGCCCAGTCGAAGAATGTCTGCCCGTATATGTTGTCGGGCGTGAAAAGGGCGGAGTGGGCGGCCATCTCGTTGACGACGTCGCCTGGATATTGCTGTAAGAACGTGGCATAGAGGCTCAACGTCACCTCCGACAAAGAGATGTCTGTCTCGGTGAGCGACCACAGGAATGGCTGCTGACCGTCGCCAGTGCTGGTGATGGCGAAACGGCGGATGAGCGACTCGCTGGTGGCGGTGGGCAGAATGAGCGGCTTGCCTGTTCGCTGACAATACGGTGCCAAACGGTTAGCGCGGTCGTTGTCGAAAGGACCGATGACGGCCATGATGTCGTCGCGGGTTGAAAGCGTCTCGCCTAAGGCGTCAATGTCCTCCCTGAGCTCGTCGTACCATTCCAATTTCAACGAGATGCAGAGGTTGTCGTGTAGCTGCGCGTTATGCATGCTCTCCATCATCCAGCTGGCGGTACGTCTCAATCGGGTATTCATGATAGGGTCGGATAGCGGCGCCACCACCGCCACCGTCTTCTCAACCCATTGCCGCGAGTCCTGGTAGATGTATTCTTTGCGGCAGCCTGTCAGCAGTATGACCAACAGGAAGAGTATGGCTGCGTATCGGTTTATTTTGCCCATCTTCCTGCCTCCTTTCCGACAGCCACCTGCCATAGACTGTCCATATCAATGAGATGCAGGTTGTTGGGGTAATAGGGGTTGCCGACGATCACGCCGGTGGCGCCATCGGCCAGGCCGAGTGTCTGGTGTTTTGGCATCCCGCCCTTGAGCCACATGTCTATGTAGTCTTCCATCACCCTGTCGATGTGCTTCACTATGGAGAAGGGACAGAAGTAGGTGTCGGCATTCATGTTGCCATCGATGCCGATGTATTGGTTATGGGCGAACAGCTGCGTGCCCCTGATTGAGCGTATCAGGCTATGCATGGAGCCGCCGCATATCGGTAGCATGGTGAAATCGGAAGGATCTTCGCCTAAGCAGGTGCTTTCCTCGCTAATGATTCGCATGGCGGTAGTGTCGCTCAGCGTGAATCCGGCTGCGGGCTCCTGAGTCAGATAGCGGACGTGCAGCGCCAATGGCGCTGGGGCTTGCGCATCGTTGAAACCAGCCATGAAGCCTTCGCCTGCTTCACGCACCGTCAGTGTGTAAGGGTTGGCCAAAACCAGCGACACCAGGTTCTCGGCCGTATAGTGTATCATGCATCCGCCCATGTACATCGCTCCGTAGTAGGTGAGGTAGAGCGTCGATCCTTTGCTTTCAAGCGGCGTGGCGGTCTCCATATAGAGTAGGTCGGCACGCGGGTTTGACTCCAAACGGTGGCTGTTGGCGCGGATGTAGGTGTCGTAGCCCACCCCGGGCGTAATGAGCAGCCGTCGCACCGTGTCGGAGGCGATTTCCATCTCGCTGATGATGGTCTCCAGATAGGCGAGGCCTTCCTCGTCGCTCTCTGGAGAGAACTGCAAGGTGCGCAGTCCATAGCGTTGTGCCGCCCTTTCCACCCCTGTGTAGATCAGGTCGCAATAGGAACGATCGCCCAATGCGTTAGGGCCATAGATGACGATGACCAACGGGGCACCGCTGGCTTGCTCTTCGTCAGGGTTGGGCAGGACGATGTATTCCTTGGTGCAGCTGGCCAGCACTGTCGCTAGCAGCAACACCAGAAGCCCCTTCTTCCCAGGTGACGACTTGCTATCCTTGGGTTCTTCGTCGGGTGCTGATTCAAAGCCTTGGCGGTACTGCAAAGGTGTGATGCCCAAGCGGCGCTTCATCTCCATCTGGAAGGTGCGCCGGCTACCGAATCCTGCTTCCGTTCCGACGGCCTCGATGGTCCAATTGGGTTTCTCGCGCAGCAGGCGACAGGCCAGTAAAAAGCGTTTCTCGTTGAGGTAGTCGCCCAGGCTTGCATATTTCGGGTTGTTTTTGAACAACGCGCCCAGCCGCCGTTGCGTCAGGCCAAGGGCGTTCGCCATGATTTTCAGGGTGAGGTCCCTGTCGGTGTAAAGGCGCGTCTTGTCCATTTTTTGGTCGAGCCAGGCCGTTAGGTCCTCGTCGTTCATGTCAGCGGTCAGTTCGATGTTCTCGCGGTATTGGCGTGTCTGCTCCCGCAGCAGCGCCATTTCCTCACCTGCTTTTTGCTTTAGCTGTTCCTCTAGTTCGTTGATTTGGCTCTCCAGCCTTTTTTTGTCGTCCTCTTGCCGCTTGTTTTGGTCGAGCAGGGCATTTTGGTTCTCCACCAGCTTGGCGTTGGTGGAAAGGATCTTCTTTGTGCCGTCGTTCAGCAGCAGCACGGTGATGACGAAGGCGATCACAAAGACCAAAATGATGACGATGATAAGCAGATCGGGACCAGACATGGGCTCTTTTGTTATTCACATTTAATTTTAATCTGCAAAAATAATTAATACGCGCAATTCTAAGTAAGGGTTTTTTCGATTTATTGCGCAAACTTCCTTGTTTTGCGCAAAAAATGGCATCGAAAATTCATGAAAACGTTCGCAAACTTATTACTCAATCACAATCTTCTGTATTCTGACGTGTTCACCACTCCCTCACCTCCGCTTCTTGAAGAACTCGGTCAGCAGGGCGAGGCATTCGTCATGCATCACGCCGGTTTCGGTCTTCGTCTTGGGATGCAGCATGGCGCCGAAGCGCGAGAAACCGTTTTTCGGGTCGTCGGCAGCCCATATCACTTTTCCGATGTGGGCGTGACACAAGGCTCCGGCGCACATAGGACAGGGCTCCAGAGTAACGTAGAGTGTACATTCATCCAGATATTTTGCACCCAAGGCATTGGCCGCAGCAGTGATGGCGAGCATCTCGGCGTGGGCGGTCACGTCGTTGAGGGTCTCGGTCTGGTTGTGGGCGCGGGCGATGATCTTGTTGTTGCACACCACAACGGCACCAATGGGGATTTCTTCGGCTTCGAGAGCCAATTGGGCCTCTTGGTAGGCTTGTTTCATGTAATATTCGTCGGAGAAAACGGATAGCATTTTTTATTGGTAGTTGTCTGTTGTTCAGTTAATGCAGGTTGCTGAGCCTGTCGAAACACCGTCATTATTGGTCGGCCCTTCGACAAGCTCAGGGACCTAAACTATCTCGAATTTATCCCAGTCAGGTCCCAGGGGGAACTTCTGCCGGAAATGCTGCAGTTTCTCGTAATCCAAAGTGCAGTGCAGCACGGCCTCCTGATAAGGCTCGGCTTTGGAGATGACCTCGCCACGAGAATTAATCACTTGTGATTCACCGCTGTAATGCAGTCCGTTGGCGTCCTCGCCCACGCGGTTCACGCCAATCCAATAGGCTTGGTTTTCGATGGCGCGGGCTTGAAGCAGGGTGTGCCAGACGTTCATCCGTGAGTCGGGGAAATTGGCGAGATAGAAGGCCAAATCGTATTCGTATTGCCCGTTTTGGTAACGGTTTCTGGCCCAGATGGGGAAGCGGATGTCGTAGCACACCATCGGCTTGATGCGCCAGCCATTTAGTTCGACAATCAGCTGACGGTCACCGCGCTTCACGAGTTTGTCCTCGCCGCCCATGGTGAAGGTGTGGCGCTTGAAATACAGCTCATAACTGCCATTGGGGCGCATCCAGACGAGGCTGTTGTAATAATGCCCGTCTTTTTCCAGCGGAAAAGTAGTGGCGATGACGGCGTTTTTGGCTTTGGCTTTTTCGCGCAGCCATTGCATCGTCGGGCCGGTTTCGGTCTCGCCGAAGACCTTCGGGTCGACGGGAAAGGCTGTGGTGAAGGTCTCGGGCATGAGAATCAGGTCGGTTTCGGGCTGCACTTGCTCCAACAACTCGCTGAAACGCTGTATGTTGGTCGCTTTGTCCTCCCATTTAAGGTCAGCTTGGATGTAGGCTATGTTGAGGTTGTTCATGGGTGCAAAGATATGGGTTTTATAGTTACTGCCATATATTCTGAAAAATACTCGGCGGCAAGTGGTTTTAAAAGGGGTTGCCGCCGAGTATTCCAACATGGAATGTTAGTCTTTCACAATCCTTTTTGCGATGGATTTGGAACCTTGGCTAATCTTAATGAAGTATACACCTGAAGGCAAGGTTGAAATGTTAATGCTACCATTATGGAAATCAGTTATTTCTAATACCTTTACCCCCATAAGGTTGTATATGCTAAGGAGATAAGATTCGTTTAAATCGGTATTTATTTCGATTTGAGAAGTTGCAGGGTTAGGACAGATTTCAAATGAGGCGAACGATTCATAATTAATTTCTGGAATACCCACACATAAAAAATCTATTGAGAAATTATCTATTCCATATAGATAATAGGGAGAAATCTCTTTGTCATCATTCGTCGTCCATACATCCTCTGCAAGAAACCGAACCTGTATAAAGGGTTCACCAATATAGTTGTTCAAAGAGTATTCAGCATGTTTCCATTGGTTGTTGGAAAAGATGCAATCTAACAAATACCATCGAACACGATCTGTAGTAACCTCGATTTTGAAACGAGCGTAGCGTGGATCCGCCAATGTGTAATTAAAACCACCTGTGGTAAAAAAGTCAAGACTTAAAGAGGCGTTAGGAACATCTGAAGGGATAGAAAACCAATCTGTTTCTGCAATGGATAAATACCGATCGTCATTTTTCAACGTGGTTTTTGTTCCCAAGTAGTAGTCATTTGTGGTCTTTCTTGTGCGTTGCCAATGATTATCCATTAGCCTGAACCCCTGTGTGTCTTCGTTGAAGTTTATGTTGAACGGAAGGACTAATGATGGTGAGACCATTGTCTTCTCATGATTTGATTCGTTATTATCTGTTCCATCTGTTTTTACAGCAACAACATAATAGTCATGCATTTGGCCATCGTTAGCATTATGGTCTTCAAAAGTTGTGTTGTTTAATTCGGCAATTAATAAACTATCCCTATACAATTGGTATAAACTCGCATTGTCAGCTTCATCCCATCGCAAATAAACTGTTGTTGAATCACAAGTAGCCGCAAAGTGTTGAGGAGGCAAATCTCCGTTAGCTAATTCTGCAGTTGCAGCCAAGGTGGCCTTTGTGAAAGCTCCCGCAAGGACGAAGTTGTTCACGCCACTTCCAATGGTGTCACAAAGCTGGTGATAGCAAGGGTGTTGAGAGAGATATTCAACATCGCCTAAATAGATTGCTGGATAATCATACGAGCAAAACCTCATGTGGTCGCCTGCAGCATCTTCGCCACGTGTCATCCAAAGTGTCGGCGTTTCAGGAAGATATAGATTGGCCACGGATGTGTAATACTCATACAAGTTCCTTGAGAGATGATAGCATGAGGTGTACATTTTCACGGTGTCAAGTTCCGGAGGATACCAGCCAATCATGTCGAGATTAAAAACGCCGATGATGTTCTTGTCTTGGCGGGCGCATTCTTTGGCATATCCCATACTTCCCAACAACCCCATTTCTTCTCCATTGAAATTAATGTAAACAATGGAACGCTTAAACGTATATTGACTTAAGATGCGCGCTATTTCAAGTACACCAGCGGTTCCAGAGGCATTGTCGTCGGCTCCCGGGCCGTCAGGATGGTCATAATGCGAGGAGACGATGATGTATTCATCGGGATACATCGTGCCGGGTTGGATGGCAATGACGTTGCCAGCATCAAGTGTATCGTTTTGTTTATCAATAAAGTAATGAACCGAGGTTTCCAAATTGAGGTCCTCGAATTGCTCAACAAGCCAGTCTTGGGTGAGCAAAGCCTCTGGTGAATAAGCGTTTCGTATGAATTGCTGCATCCAAGCGATACTGTTATAGAGGTTAACCGTATCCACTTGGTTTATCATTGTTTGGATTTCCGGGTTGATTTCGGTGACTTTGGGGTAAGTCTGTGTCCGATTGCCTAGGTGGTCAATGGGCTCCCATAAAAACTGAGCTTTTACCATTGTGACCGAAAACAAAAAGAGGAAAATGAATAGTATAGTCTTTTTCATGATATGAAGATTTAATAATTTGACGAGGCAAATTTAGATTATTTTTCTGGTACACGATAGGGTTTTCTCGTTTTTTGACCCTAAACCAGCGGAAATCTATCAAAAGAATTACGACTCCGTTGAATTAAGGTTTAAGTTATTGATTATCAATATCAAAATTGGAAATAGATGAACGCCTGCAAATCAGCGGTGATGAACTGGTAAATCACGAAGATGATGAGAACGCAGACGACGACCATCAGCGGCAAGGGCATTTTGGCGAACCAAATACGGTAACGCCGCTTGAAGTTCTCCGGAAGCCAGTGGATAATCATTCCCAAAACGATGAGAATGAATACGTTGCGGTAATGGAAGATGATGTCGGGAATCTGTTCCAAACGCCAATGGCTGCCCATTTGGTTGACCATGTTTTTTGCGGTGTTCCAGGCAGTTTCGTTGGCAATGGCGGGGTCGAGGTTGGAGCCGCTGCGGAAGAACAGTCGCGTGAAGGTGATGAAGGTGAAGGTCTGGAAGATAGCCCAAGCGTCCTGCAGCCATTGCCAAGCCTTCTTGCCGCCCAAGAGGTTGTATATCATTCGGATGACATTACCTGCAAGGATAATCAAACACCAGAAGAAGAGCACGTTAAATACGGGCTGTGGCACGTAGACGCATAGCAGACGGAGACCAAAGGTCGCCGTCAGAATAAACAGCGTGCGGCCATAAACACTCCAATCTCGCCAGAACTTATAGAAAATCATGCCGATGCCGTTCAAACCGCCCCAAATCATGAAGTTCCATGAGGCGCCGTGCCACAGGCCACCAAGCAGCATCGTATCCATCGCGTTGATGTTGGTGGTGATTTTCTTGCGTTTCTCAGGCTTGAAAATGGCCACGAGGCATAGAATCACCGCGATAACGCCAAGGCCCAAGCCTACCCACAAGCTGCCCGAAAGGAACACGGCGATGGCGGCTATCATAATGATGATACAGAACGAACCGAAAGTGGCGTTGCGGTTGCCGCCGAGCGGGATGTAAAGATAGTCTTGCAGCCAGCGTGAGAGCGACATGTGCCAGCGCTTCCAAAACTCGCCTGGGCTTTTGGCTTTATAGGGCGAATTGAAGTTCTTCGGCAGGTAGAAGCCCATCAGCATGGCCACGCCGATGGCGATGTCGGTGTAGCCAGAGAAGTCGGCATAGACCTGCAACGAATAGCCGAATAGGGCTGCAAGGTTCTCAAAACCAGTATATAACAGCGGGTTGTCGAACACGCGGTCGATGAAATTGACGGCAATGTAGTCACTCAAAACGATTTTCTTCACCAAGCCGTTCATGATCCAGAACACCGCAATGCCGAACTGTTTGCGCCCAAGGAAATACTTCTTGTGGAGCTGAGGGATGAACTCGTTGGCCCTCACGATGGGACCGGCCACCAACTGAGGGAAGAAGCTGACATAGAAGCCGAAATCAAAGATGTTTCGAACGGGCTCAATGCGCTTGCGATACACATCCATGATGTAACTGATGGCCTGGAAGGTGTAGAACGAGATGCCCACGGGCAGCAGGATTTCATCGACGTTGAAACGGTTGCTGTGGGTGAGTTCGTTGCCGGCCCACGAAAACACATCGAACACGCGGAACTCGGTGTGGAACAAATTATTCACTACATCGGTGAGAAAATAGGCATATTTGAAGTAGCATAAGATAGACAGATTCACAATCACGCTGAGTGCCAAAACGAGGTTTCGGCTCGATTCCTTCTTTCGCGAATGCAGCCACTTGGCGGCGAAGAAATCGTATAACGTGATGAAAATCAGGATTAAAGTGAAGAGTCCGCTGGTTTTATAATAGAAAAACAGGCTGACGAAAAACAGGTAGGCGTTGCGCAGCAAGGTCTTGTTTTTCAGCAGGCAGAAGCCAGCAAATACGATGGCGAAGAAGGCCCAGAAATAGAACTGGGTGAACAGCAAGGGATGCGCCTTGTCGAAGGAGAAAAGGTTGCTCAAGAAATCCAATGCTATGTCTGAAAGGCCCGTCATCTCATTCTTCCCTTGTCTTGTTGATGTGTTCCATGTAGTCGGTAATCAGCGCATTATAGAGCAGGTCGCCAATTAGTATGTAGCCTTCGCGGGTGAAGTGTATCTTGTCTTTCTGCGCCAGTCCGGCATTCTGCCAGTCCTGCATCGACTTGAGGCCGCCCATGACATCGAACTGGTTCCAAACCACGCCGCCGTAGTCTTTAGCCATCTCCATGAAGGCCTCTTGGACGGCGAGAGCGTTGCGGTTCACCTCATAGACACGTTTTTTCTTTACACGCTTGCGCTTGAAGCTGTCGTTGTTGGTCACGAAGAGCAGGGCGCAGTCAGGGTTGACACGCTGCATGATGCTGATAAGCTCGGCGTAGTTTTGCTTAAACGTCTCTTTGTTAAAGTCATTCTCTGCCGCGTCGTTGATGCCGATGCCGAAGATGATGAGGTCGGGCTTGATGAGGTCGAGGTCGCGCTCGAAGTCGTCGCAACGCAGGTAGGACGGCACGCTGGCACCGTTGACGCCCACACCGTGCACGCTGATGCCAGGCAGGTCATTTTCAAGCAGTACACCTGTCAAGGTAAACTCGCCCGCGATGCTGTCGAAAAAGACGCATACAGAGTCGGTATAGTCGGGCAAAACGAAAGTATAAGTGGCCAAAGTGTCGTTGTAGTCAGCGCGAAGGGTGTCATCGTAGAAACCCAACACCGGCACCACATCCCCGATTTCGGAAAAGCCGATGAGCGTCACTTTGTTGAACTCGTAGGTGGGTGGCAGGTGAGAGGGATAACGCTCGCGGGCAACGATTTGTATGCTGGCCGCGGTGTCGCTGGTGGTGACGGCGGCACCGGCCAAGCCCATGCGCTTGTCGGTTTCCTTCCTGACGGCATTACGGGTGTAAACCCATTCGCCCGTCGAGTGAATGACGTAATGTGAGGGATTATTGGTGCCTCCCGCCGTGAAGGGGAACAGGAAGTAGGACCCACCCATCAGACTGTCGCCTATGCTCAAGAGGTCGTCACGGAATTGTTGCGTAAACACTCCTGCCTGCACATGCGAGCCGCCGATATGCATAATGCTGACGTTGCCCTGACCGTGGAAAACGACGGAGTCCAGCTTCTCGTAAAAGCGCTCCATCGCTGTGCTGTCGCCTCCGGGATAAAGGATCTGGTTGCGGTCAAAATGGGCGAAGCTGTATTCGGGCAGGGGGCGTAGCTCTGGCTTGATCTGGGCCTGAGCCGACCAACCCAACAACAATCCGATGGCAAGCGTCAGTATTCGTTTCATTTCTCGTTGGTTTTGAATGGTTTGTAACTTGGAATCATTCGCGAATAAGGCATTTTTGCCGCATTTTGGGCTTCGTCGCCGTTGATAAAGTCGATGACCTCCTCGTTAGAGACGCGTTGGCGTAATTTGTAGAAGTCGTCATATGTGGTGAATGACTTGGCCAAGTCGCTGCCGATTTCCTGTGCGCCTTTGAAAGTGAAATGCACGTAGTCGGGGCCAGCCATCGGCGGATTATGCTTCACCCATTGCGCCATCGAGCCCTCGCCACCCATCACGTTGAACATGTCCCAATAGGCCACGTCGTTGCGAAGCGACATGGCGCGGAGCGAGTCGTTCAGCTCGGGTAGGCCTTTCCAAGTGCCCATCTTGCCATTGTAGCTCTTACCCATGTCGGCAGGCCCGATGAAGAGGAAGGTGCATTGCGGCGCCACCTGTTTCAGGTAATTAATCTGTTTTTCAAGCTCTTTCATATAGGCAGCAATATTGCCGCTCCCCGCAATGCCAGGCATTCGGTTGCCACCAAACTGAAGGAGAATCAAGCGTGTGTCGAGCAGGTCGAATGACTGGCGCAACACGTCTTCGTTGATGCGGGTGAATATGGTGCCTGAGCAGCCGCGAAGGGCCACGTTGTCTAAAGCCACGCCCGCCTCGCCGTCAAGGAGAACGGCATAGATTTCGGCATTGCCTTTGAAAGAGATGGTGCCTTTCCTGACATTGACAGGCAAATTCCAAGTGATGAGCGAGACACTGTCGCAGGCCTCAAGTACTTTCGGTTCAGCGACGATGGTATCGCAGCGCAGCGCAGCCGTGAACCCCGAGTTGTTTCTGCCCAGAAGCACCCCAACTTTTGAGATTTCTTTGACTTTCTCAAATGCTTGGGAATGATTGGTTTGCGAGAAAGTAATGCTGCCTCCGCCTACCACTTGTCCGAATTGTGTCATCACACCATATCGGTTGTGGTTGGCACGGTGGGTAGAGGAGTCACCGTAAACGATATATCGCGAGAGCCCCGAGGCGTGCTGTGTTACGGAGATGGTGGCCACGGGCTGGATGGCTGGAATCATATTGGGACCTGAGCCACCAAAGAGTTCCTGCAGCTTTTGTCGCAACACCGATGAGATGCGGTCCATCTCGATCTGCGAGTCGCCGTAATGCATCACGCGATAGACCTTGCCATCGGTTTCAGCTTGCTCAAACTGGGCAAACAGCGTGTCGAAGAAGGTGTAGTCGTCGTTGGGAAGATAGATGCGGTTAGGGTTGCTCGTCAGGTAGTCGCGGAAGAAGCAAAGGCTGTCGTAAAGCGTCTCGGAATATGCCATCTCATAGCTTTTCTTGACATTGTCGATGACGGCATCCACGTCAACTTCCTCGCTCTCGCCTTCAGTTAGGGCTGCAGCATAGGAGGGATAACGCAGGTGGAGACTGCCCACGGTGATGCCTTCGGCGGGGAAAAAATACCATCCCAACACCAAAAGCAGTAGGACAGAAAAAATGAATATCAGCGTCTTTATTGCCTTCATCTTCAAAATGTTACAGAAGCAGCGGACCCTCTTTACGGGAACGACGGCATTCGGGCTGCAAAAATACGGATTTGTTTCGATTTGGCACTTTCTTTTTTACTACTTTTGCAGCCTCAAAAAAGGAGAGGACTGAAATGATTGACCGCACCAAAGAATTGGAAACCGAAAGCATTGGCAAGCTGTTGTGGATGTATGCCATGCCTAGCATCGTCAGCCAGATTATCGCATCGGTTTATAACATTGTGGACCGCGTGTTTCTCGGGCAATGTGTGGGCGCTCTTGCCATAGCGGGCTTGGCCATTACCATGCCCATCATGAACATCATTCATGCTTTTGGCTCTTTGGTAGGTGTCGGTTCTTCGGCAAGAATGTCGATTGTGTTGGGCAAGAAAGACATCACCTGGGCGGAGAAAATCTTAGGCAACAGCATGATTCTTACCTTTATCCTTGGTGTTCTCTTCGTCACGGGAAGCTATGTCTTTATGGACAGGATTCTGACCATGTTCGGCGCTTCAGCGGACACCATCGCATACGCCCGTGAGTACATGGACATCGTGCTACCCGGTATGTTCATGACCACCGTCACCTTCAACTTGACGGGTCTCATCCGTGCCTCTGGCTATCCCACCAAATCCATGTGGATTTTGGCCGGTGGTGCCGTCTTGAATATCATTTTGGATGCTATCTTCATCTACGCCCTTGATTGGGGTATAGGCGGTGCAGCCTGGGCTACCACCATCTCGATGACGGTTTCTGGCATCGTGGCCATCAGCCACTTTGTGAGCCCCAATTCTTTCATCCGTTTTCGCAAACATGCCTGGAAACCAAAGGGTTATATCTTCCGCAACATCCTGCTCATCGGCATGAGTCCGTTCTTGATGAACGTGGCGGCCTCGGGTGTGGTGGCCTTGCTTAATCGGCAACTCATCCGTTATGGCGGCGACTTGGCCGTGGGAGCCTACGGCATCGCCAATACCTTTGCTGCTTTCAGTGTGATGCTCATCCTTGGCGTCTGCCAAGGGATGCAGCCCATCGCGGGATACAACTACGGCGCGGGCCATCCGCACCGTTTGAAATCCGTCTATACATTGACTCTCAAGGTGAATGTGCTTATTGGATCTTTGGGTGCTCTGTTGGCGCTTACCATTCCGCATATCCTCCTGCGTGCCTTCACCACAGAGCAAGCTCTGATTGACATTGGCGTGCCTGCCATGCGTTTCATGATGGTGATGTTCCCCTTAGTGGGTTTCACCATCACCAATTCCAACTTCTTCCAGAGCATCGACAAGCCTTGGATCGCCATCGTCACCAGCCTCTCACGTCAGGTGCTGTTTCTCGCCCCGATGATTTACCTCGTCCCTACCTTGTTCATCAATGCGGGCGGTGACGGCTTGACGGGCGTTTGGGCCTCAATGACCATCTCCGACGTATTGGGTGCCGCTCTCGCCTTTGTTTTGATGCTCTCGCAACGCCACGTCTTCAAAGCCCCTGAACAATGAAAGCCCTCGCCGACGCCAAGCTTACGCCAAACAACACCCATATCCTCAACTCCTACCTAGTGAGAACCAAAGCTGAGATGCGGGCCTATCTGCGGCGACTGCGCGAAGTGGCTGCCGAGAATGCCGTCAATCGGCGCGACCTAGAATCGATGGTGCGGGAATGGCGTTCGCACAACCTGTTTTATTGGCTTCATCTTTTCCGCAGCCGTACTAAGGACGTTGATTTGGAACTCAGCCAAAGCTGGCCCCGCGAGCTGTTCTGCCGTGTGGTGGATTTCTTTTATTTCTGGTAAAACAAACAATTCCGCTGATTATGACCCGCATCGAACGCATCACGAAGATGGAATCCCTTTATGACAAAAGCGAGGAGGTCATCCGCCGCCTCGATCAAGCCCTTGAGGACTTCGCCGCCCTCCAACCCGCCATCGCCGAATTAGAGGCCTACTACACCTCTGCCCAATGGCGCAAGGACTTTGAAGCCGACGAAGCCGGCAAACTGCCGAAAGACCTCAAGCGTGGGGTGCTCAGCGAGGATGGGATTTGGAATTTGCTGGCGGATTATCAGCGGCTGAAGGAGACAATAATATGCAAAAAGCAAGAGAAATAGTTGGTTATACTCTCGGCGGCATGATGTTCGTGCTGCTCATCCCGACGCTGATGTGGCTGGCCTCGGGTCGGCCCGACCTTTGTGCCGTCCCTGTCTGGAGGATGGTGATAGCCATTGTGCTCGCTGTGCTCGGGCTGTCGCTGAGCGTGTGGAGTATCGTCTACATGCGGCACAAAGGCGATGGAAACCCCATGGATGCCTTCGGGCATGAGGTGGCACCCCGCACGAAGCACCTGATGACGGAAGGTCCCTACCGCCTGAGCCGCAACCCCATGCTGACGGGGAGTTTCGTCTATTATGCCGGCGTCTGCCTCTGCCTTTGGACTTGGCAAGCATTATTAGTGTTTGTAGCGTTCATCGTTATCATGTTGCTGCAAGTCCGCAGCGAGGAGAAGCGGCTTCGGAAGGATTTTGGAGAGGAGTATGAGGCGTATTGCCGACGCACGGGGCAGTTTTGGCCCTTTCCGCTCGTGGCACGCCACTCGCGGAAATAAAGTGCCCTTGTCACACATCCACACTCTTGGTCGTCATCGCGGATTTGATCCGTGATCTCCTATTCTTTTGAGACACACTCATTTTCTTGTCCTTTCCTCTTGATAGGAAATCAAGGATTCGACGAAGTCAAAGGACCAAAGGATCAAGGCCGACATCATCGGCCCCAACGCACAAGGCGGACGCTTCCCCGCCATGTCGGCCATTCCTCCCCGCCCAACCCGGTTTGTCTTTGGTATTCCCATGTGTTTATTTCGCGGGCGAGGGGCTTTTTTGGGGGTAAATGTGATGGTTTGCGATTTTTATTGGGAATATTTGGAAAGGGTTCGGGGAAAAATCTCTATATTTGCAAATTTATAGGAAGTTTTTGCAATGAAAATTGTTAACAACCAGAAATTCAAGGCGATAGACTTCTTCTGCGGAGGAGGTGGGATGACCTGTGGATTGCGACAGGCGGGGATTGATGTGATTGCTGGGGTGGATTTCGACAAGAACGCAAAATATGATTTCAACAACAAATTCTAAAATGATATAAGCATATTATGGATAATACGTTAGTTTTGACCCAATATCGAGAAGGCGATAAATACAATGATTTTATCGGAAAGTTTTATCATTTTCCAGCAAACCAAAATAAATCGTATTTATCCATGTTTGACAATCTTCCTGTTGAGTTTTTATACTACGAACCAATAAAACAAGGAAAAGGAGAGTTTTATGGTTATGGGCGTATTGTAAAAGAACCATTCAAGGATAAAAACAACGATGGTTTTTATTTTGTTGAAATAGATGAATACAAACCTTTTAAACGTCCTGTCTCCTATAAAAACCAAGCCGGAGAAGTAATTGAATCCAAATACAACCCAAACACATACAACTCGAACAATGCTGTTAGAAGAGTATCCAAATCTTTCTTGGATGATGTTTGTTTGGACGGGCACATACTTCTCAACTTTGAGTCTGATGCGCATTTGGTAAATATCTTGGGAGAACAGTTAATCGGGTCAGAAAAAGTTGGAATTTTGGAATTAGTAAAAAACTCCATCGATGCTTCTGCAGATTATTGTAAGGTGAGATTTGAGAAAATTCCTCAACTCCAATCCGCAGATCCCAAACTGTACCAATTTGGCGAATTAACTGGGCCCATTATCATTATTGAAGATGATGGCGTTGGTATGAATAGGGAAATTATTGAGAACGGGTGGCTTCGCCCCGCATCGACATTGAAGACAGATATTAAAAATAGACTTCGTGAGGAAAAAGAAAACGCAGAAAAATCTGGTAACATTGGAGCTTATTTGTCTATTGTGGACCAATTAAAAAAAGAACATGGCGGTAGAATCCCTCTCGGCGAAAAAGGGGTTGGCCGTTTTGCTACCAATAGACTGGGAACACATTTAATAATTAGAACAAAAACTGTTGATTCTCAAGAAGAATTGGTCCTAAAAATTAATTGGGACGATTTCGAATTCACTGACGGTACAAACAAGAATTTAAATTCCATTGGAGTTGAGTTAACAAAGGAGCCCCTTTCTCGTGATTACGGAAAAAAGAATTCGGGCACACAAATTATTATCTACGGTGGTAGAAAAGACTTTGGATTTGATGAAGAGAAAATTAAGGACATCAATAAGTCTATCATGAGACTAAACTCTCCCAATCCCAAACCAAATATCTCAAGTCCTAGTTTTCATGCTTTCATCGAGTGTCCCCAATTGATTGATTTGGAAACAAAAGAAATTTATACTGATTTTGTCCCAAATTTTAGTTTGGAAGCTTTAATTGATGGAAACGGAATTGTAAGTGACTATTCTTTGAAGTTTGTTTCCCCCGCATCTGTTCCATTACCAAATGAAGAATGGACTGATGCAGATTACGATTTGCGTACTGCAGATTATAGTTATTGGAAAAATGAACACGATGGACTATTAAGAAAACCCTCTTGCGGTTCTTTCTATATTCATCTAGACGCTTGGTATAGAGCTAAGCCTTGGATTGACGGTCCCGACCAAAAAGACATGTTGGAGTATCTTTCGGATTATGGAGGAATATCTATTTATAGAGATAATGTGATTATTTTCCCCGCAGAATCCGGAACGAAAAATGATTGGTTGGGGTTGTCGCAACGAAACATTAAACAAGGCTATAGAATATCATATTACAACATGATAGGCAATATCGAATTGGATCAATCCGAGAATATTGATTTGATTGACAAAACCAACCGCGAAGGACTAATCGAGAACCAAGCATATAAAGATTTATCTAAGTTGGTAGAAACTGTTGTACAGAACATCCTAGAGGTTAAGTATATAAGTAAACGCGATGAATATACAAACTTGACTAAAGGTATCACCAGAGACCCCAAGAAACTTGGAGAGGCCACAAAAGCAAGTTCTGAAATCATTGATGGAATATATGAGCACTATTCCATTGAAGAAGACCCGTGGAAGATCTTACGAAAATTAGGCAATTCTGTTCAAGAACGCAGAGCTGGACTCGTGAACTTATCAGAATCTATAAAGAATTTAAAGAAGAGTGTTGAAATTATTGAAGGCGTTCAAGATAAACTTACAGAGCAAGCTGGCTTTGGCTTGGCGGCGGCAGTATCGATTCATGAATTGAACAAGATTGCCACCAACTTTTATATGGGCATCTCTGAACTCATAAATTCTGGAGCCAATATCCAAGAGTTCCAACTTGAAGATTTACGTTCAACATCAGAGAGTCTTCGTTCTGAATTGAAACGTCTTGGACCATTAAGGACGATTAGAAACGAAAGACCTCGTGAATTCAAACTATCGCAAGCAATCAATTATGCTGCTGAAACATTTAAAAGCAAAAGGTTGAAAAACAACATAGATTTGGATGTGGCAATGGACAAGGATATCGTCGTGTATGCCAGATACTCAACCCTATGCCAGATCTTGGTTAATTTGTTTGACAACAGTGTCTATTGGCTGTCATTCATTCCGGAGGACAAACGCAAAATTTGCATCAATGTTTTTAGTGATCAACGAATCATGATTTTCGGAGACTCCGGTAAAGGAATAGATGCAGCAATAAGACCTTATTTATTTGAGGCCGGATATAGCATGAAAATTCCGCCTAGTGGACTGGGGTTATATATTTGTAAGTCATATATGAATGCCATGAAAGGTTCCATTTATGAAACTCCATCAACAAACCGGTTGTCAAATATTCAAGGTGCCCAATTTACTATAGACTTCAATCATGTTCCATCAAGAAAGGAGGACAATAAATGAAACACACCGTATGCTTTATAGATGATAAAATCCCAGTAGCCCAGTATAGTGAGTACTTCAATGACACGGACATTATTAGTAGTTCTGTCATAAAGTATCTATTGAAACAGAAAGCGACAAACTGGGAAGATGTTGTTGTAAAAAACATGTGTGAGAAATTGTTAAACGAACCAGAAAACTGGTCTGTAAGTGCTTTTACTTCTCCCGATTTTTACAACAATTATATCAAAGACACCATTTATGCTCCTGAGATTGTCATATATGATTGGGATTATAATTATGGAGCGGGGTCTGATGAGTCAGAAAAGCATTTGCAGGAGATTCTGAAAACTTCATATACTATGATTTTTGTCTTTTCTGGATCAGACCATATAGATGAGATAAACGAAATCGTTAGTAAGGAGGAGTTTAAAAAGTTTGGTGACAGACTAAGCGTTGTTGATAAAAACGAAAACAACAGTATTGATTCCGTTTTTTCACAAATTGCAGAAAAAGAGCAGAAAAATTTTTCATTTGCCTATGGATTTGAAGTTGTTCATAATTCAAACAAAACAATAAACAGTATACTGTCAACTCTTTCAACTCTCTCAATAGAAGAGTTTGTGTCATCGATAGGATCTACAGAGGGCAATAATTATATTTCAACAAATGAAAATTTTATTGATGCTATAATTCCTAGATACAAAAGAGTATTACGAGAAATACAAGTATTTAATAAAATTTCCGTAAAAAAGACATCGGATCCTAATTTGAACAATCTCAGAGAAGTTTGGGCGTTTAGATTATACGACAAATCTAGTTCTAACAAAGTTCAAATGGGGGACATTATTAAAGATTCAGAAAATCGATTATTTTTAGTTGTTTCTTCCGATTGTCATTTACATAAATTTCCAAAAGTCAACTTTGGTTTTCTAACATTAATTCCAATGTATCAGTGCGATACAGATGAGACCAAAAGAATAATGAAGATGAACAAAGCAAATCCTGCAATGTCATCTTTGACAAGTAATAATCAGTCATCGATGACAATTCTCCCTTGTGTCCCAATAAATAACGCTCTAATTGATTATGTGATAATTCCTAAAAGCATTGTCTCCCATGAAATAAAGAATCTTAGTGGCGCTAAAGATTTATTATATGACGAACTTGATGGATTTGAAAAAGTAACATCTATTATTGATCCTTTTAAATCTCCATTAATGCAATATATTATGGATAATATTACCGGATACGGGTGTCCGGATTATCCTGATCCATTAAAGAATGACTTGATACAGAGAATAAAGAATATGCAATCATGAAATATACCTCCATGGATTTGTTTTCCGGAGCCGGTGGGATGACCGAAGGTCTGAAGATGGCCCATTTCAAAACAAAATACGCTTTTGAAATAGACCCTATTGCGGCTATGACATACGAGCTTAACCATGAAAATACCAAAGTGTTTACGCAAGATATTCGGACCGTTGACACAAAAAAGATACGCAAAGAACTCAGAGGGAAAACCATCCACTTATTAGCGGGATGTCCCCCTTGTCAGGGTTTCAGCTCTATTAGAAGGCTTAACCGAAACAAACCAGTTGATGATGAAAGGAACTTCCTTATCAATGAATATGTCAGATTCGTAGATGACTTACGGCCGTTTACTATTATGTTGGAAAACGTACCCGGTTTACAAATGTCCGAAGATTTTAGTCATGCCGTAAATTATCTTCGTCAAATAGGATATTTCATTGATTATAAAGTTCTAAATGTAAAAGACTATGGTGTGCCACAAAGCAGGAAAAGATTGGTAATGGTAGGTTCTCGGCTTGGAGAAATCAACGTGGCCAAACCTACGAATGAGCATTGTACGGTCAGGTCAACCATTGCTGGTTTGCCTGAACCAGAACAATGCGATGATATGGTTCATAAAATATACCCACATCATATCCAACGCATCCAGATGATGATCAATCTTATTCCTCATGATGGAGGAAGTTTGAGAGACTTAAGCGATGAATGGCAATTGGATTGCCATAAAGCGAACAATGTTGGCTTTAATGACGTGTATGGCAGACTAAGGTGGGACACATGCTCAACAACCATTACAGGAGGATGCCTAAATCCTTCAAAAGGTCGTTATTTACATCCCGAACAAGATAGATGCATATCTGCAAGAGAAGCATCTATGCTACAAACATTTCCTGTTGATTATAGATTTCCCGTTGGTGTTGCAAAAACCAAAATCGCATTAATGATTGGGAATGCGTTACCTCCTAAGTTTTGTATGGTACAAGCTAATAATATCCGAGAACACTTGGATAATGCATTTAAGAATTGAAGAGCATGGCAAAAAATAAATACAATATCAATTCATTTTTTGCAGGAATTGGAGGATTTGATGTTGCCTTTGAAAAACAAGGGTTTTCAACAAAACTGCTTTGTGAGATAAACCCATTTTGTAACCAAATATTAAATCGCCATTGGCCGAATGTAAAGAAAGTTGGCGATATAAATGAAATTACAGAAAAAGACATTCCAAACTCGGAGGTGTGGTGTGGTGGTTTTCCATGTCAAGATATATCTGTGGCTCGTGGTGCGTCTGAAAGATTGGGGTTAAAAGGAAAACGGTCTGGGTTGTTTTATCGTTTTGCAGAGTTAATAGAAGATAAAATGCCAAAGGTTGTTATCATAGAGAATGTTGCAGGTTTATTCACATCCAATAAAGGAAGAGATTTCGGGGTTATTCTACAAACACTTTCTGCTTTGGGATATAGTGTGGCTTGGCGTTTATTAAATAGTAGATATTATGGTGTACCTCAATCAAGAACTCGCGTGTATGTATGCTGTTGGAAAAACAACCCCATAAAAGCACTGAGCGTAATGTTTGATAAACAAGGTGCAGTAAAACCAGAAAACGAGCGAAAAGACTTTATTACGGAAGAAAGTAAGCCAGACGAGTACCCTAAAGTTCCCAGAGTTGCATATTGTCTTGCCGCATCTTCTGGTAGACATACAGGAACCGACTGGAGCAGGACATACGTGGTGTGTGAAAATGGTGTTCGTCGCCTTTCTCCAGTTGAATCTGAAAGATTACAGGGATTTCCTGACAACTGGACTTCTCCTTCCGATGACTCTATCAATGATGAAAATATAAATACGCTTAGGTACACAGCCATTGGCAATGCTGTTTCTGTACCAGTTGTAGAATGGATTGCAACAAGGATAAAAAAACAACTTGACAACACAAACTCCAAAGATAATGTACAAGACGTAATATCAATCTATCCTGACCTTGCAAAATCAACATGGTCGGATTTATCATTATCCGAGATAGATTTTTCTGATACAACAAAAGAATTCAAATGGAAAAGAGGTGGTTTAGTATGGGCAGATAAATATTTGGAGTGCAATATTAGTCCAACTCCATCGAAAATAAAAGAATCATCTTTGTTAAACCTAATAGAGAAAGATCAGAATAACCCAATTTATTTTCTTTCTCCAAATGCAGCTGAAGGAATATTAAGGCGAGTAGATGGTCAAAATAGAAGTCTTTTCATGCCGCTACGCGTAGCACTTGAAAAATTAAGTTCAAAGAATATATAGAATCATGGAAACTTTCAATTTCATTACTGTTCGATTAGGAAAAGATAGCCTTCCTGAAATTCAGAAAATCTGTTTATCAGAAGCAGGAATTTTAGAGAATCCTTTCACAATAAATGTAAAATGCACCCAAGTACCTGATAATTACGGTGTAGATGATTATGCATTTCTTTGGCTTGGTTCTGACAACAACAAAGGAATGCCTACACAATGGAAACAAGGCTTTAAGGCTGTCGGTCGTGTTGCGAATTTGACGAAAGGAAAAAGTTACAACGACACATCAGAAACAACAATTAAAATTGTCTATGTTTTCCATGAGGCAATAAACAGAATGGATATTTTAAGATGTGCTCCTATTGCATATTATTGGTGCTCCTCTATGCCACTTATTGGGTTGGATGATCATGCCAATCAGACAATTCGTAATATGTCTGGAAGTACGTTTGCCGATTTAAGAGCATTCTTTTCGGTAATTGAGGCCGTGACGGAGCATTTCAAGAAGGATATTCTTCAAATAGAACCCAGATTTGAGCAGTTTTTTGACTTTGTAATACCAAATCCACAATCTTACCCTACAGCAAAAAACATTGATGAAACAGGTTTGATCAAGCATCGCTCTAAAAGGATAAAACCTCTTCAGCAAATCTTCTACGGTGCCCCAGGCACGGGCAAATCCCACAGAATCAAGGAAATCATCCAAGAACATGGCATTGACGAAAAGGAACAAGTCATCCGCACTACTTTCCATCCCGATAGCGATTACTCCACTTTTGTGGGCTGCTACAAACCCATTATGAAATCGGTGCCGCAAACCTACGTGGTGGAAGGAAAAGAAAAGCCGGTGATAGATATTGCCACGGGCAAACAATCCGAAAAGGAAGAAATCGTCTATAACTATACACCACAAGCCTTTGTGCAAGCCTATACCAAGGCATGGACCAATCAAAGCAAACCCATCATCCTTGTGATTGAAGAAATCAACCGAGGCAACTGCGCACAAATCTTTGGCGACATTTTCCAACTTTTGGATAGAGGCGATGACGGCGTTTCCGACTACGAAATCAAGCCCGACAAGGCATTGGAAGATTATCTGAAAAGCTATTTTGCAGCTATCAAGGATATTGAAATCCCCGAACAGATAAAGACAGGCGAAATCATGAAACTTCCTGCCAACCTCTTCATCTGGGCCACCATGAATACCTCCGACCAATCGCTGTTTCCCATCGACTCGGCTTTCAAGCGTCGCTGGGAGTGGAAATACATCCCGATTGACACGAAAAAAGAGGAATGGCATATTCTTGTCAATGGACACAAGTATTCGTGGACTTCTTTCTTGGACATCATCAATGACAAAGTCCTCACCGAAGAAACGGCGGAAGACAAGCACTTGGGCTTCTATTTCTGCAAGGCGGAAGACAAGGTCATTGGTGCGGAAAAATTTGTCGGAAAGGTGCTGTTTTATCTTTGGACCGATGTGTTCAAGGTGTATGGTGTGCCTCCTCAAATCACAAATGGATCAAAAGAAATAACCTATCCTAAGTTTTACAACCCAGATGGCTCTATCAACGAAAACATGGTTGAAAAACTGCTTGACAACCTTCAGGTTGAAAACGACAAGAAGAATGAAGCCGAGGCATCAGGCGAAGCCGAAAGCAACGCATAATCTCCTTCAACAGCCATGCGCATCCTGATAGAAGAGCATCAGTATCCGGCCGAGTTGGTGGACAACATCATCATCGGATTGACCAACTTCCGCAACATCTACGGAAAAGTGTCGGTCAACCATGTGGGCTATTATTTCAACCCAAAACTTGGCGACAACGGCGATACGGTGTTCATCTTGCCTAAGGTGCTGTTGGAAGACGTAGTAGTGGAAGAAAACGGCAAAAAAGTTACGAAAGAACAGGTTTTTGGCAAATACGACCCCGAGGACATCATCGACCTGCAAAGCCAAACCCTACTTACGCCACAAGAATACGATTTCATTTATGAATTATCCGTGTGGATTTATCGCGCCATTGTTGTGTATCGCGATGCCAACCCCACAAGCGATGTGGTTCAGCAGCAGTTCATCCCACGGATGTCGCAAGGCAGACTGCAAAAATGCAACACCTATCTCGACATTTTGTTGGCTTTGTTGAAATTCAATCGTGAAAACCAAGATTTCTTCTTTTTCATCCTTCGCAACATCCATTCAGGATACAACAAAATCAATTGGAATCGGACCATTTCGCATACACAAGCTTTTTTGCAAGAGGGAACCCCTATTTATCTTAAACCCGTCAACAAAAAGCGACAAATCAATTTTGATGAGGAGTTGCTTGTCATCTACTTTTCCATCCTCCATCACCTGCATCAGTTTTATGGTTTTCCTGTCAGCATCAATGTCAATTTCGAGTTGATTACAGGCCAACGTTTTGAAGCCTACTTGAAAAAGGGCCTTGGGCGCATCCGATTGTTACAAATTAAGCACAAGTATTTCTCCGACAAAGCCCTCTATCTTTGGGAATTATGTTTCGCTTTCTTCGACCAAAGCCATAAAGTGATGGTGGAAACGAGCGAACAAGAGTACATCTTGGTCAAGAACTTCAACATTGTGTTTGAGGCCATCATTGACGAACTGATTGGAACCGACCACCGCGAACTACCGCCCCGTTTGGCAGAGCAAAGCGACGGAAAACAAGTTGACCATTTATGGATTGACGACATCATCTTGCCGACGACCGAGCAAAAGCCCGTCTATTACATCGGCGACAGCAAGTATTACAAATATAGAACCCCCGTTGGCGAAAACTCCATTTACAAACAATTCACCTACGCACGAAATGTCATCCAATGGAGTTTTGACGCGCTGTTGGGACGTACCAAATGTGACGATGAGAAATACAAAATCAGATTACGAGACGATAGGACGGAAGGCTACAATGTGATTCCTAACTTCTTCATCAGTGCGACCGTTGATTTTGAAACACTGAATTATGAAGATGATGCGTTAAGGTTGCATCAAGGTGAAAACCTTAAAGATTCCTACCAATTCAAGGAACGGCTGTTTGACCGCGACACACTATTGCTCAGCCATTATGATGTGAATTTCCTGTTTGTTTTGGCAATGTATGCGAGAAATGAAGCCAACAGCAAGGCACATTGGAAAGAGGAGGTCAGAAAAAAGTTCCGCGAAAGGGTGCAAAAAGTGCTGAATGACAAATACGTGTTCTATGCCTTGAAAGGCTATGACAAAAAAGAATCCGAAAACTACATCGACACTCACTTTCAAGAATTGTTGGGCAAACTGTATCGAGTGGAGGACGAAAAGGAGATTTATACCCTCGCTTTAGAGAAAAAGGCAGGTGCCGATGACACCAGCAGCATTGACCAGTTGCGCAAGTATTTCTATGTAGCGGAATGCAGCATCGATGAAGACCCACATGAGATAATTGAGAAGGAAATTGAGCGTCTCGGATTTATAACAGGCGGAAAAGCCATTGTCATCAATGACAACCGCAGCGACCAAGCAGCAGAAAGCATCCGTCAACATGGGCATTATGCCATTGGATTGGGACCCACTGCTGGTGCATTGTCATTAGCCGAAGGTTTTTCGAGTGCCCGTTATTTGGTGCTCCATAAATTGACCTCGCCCATTGTTTTCCGACTAGAGGAAGGGCCAAAGTTGGTAACAAAAGAACAAATCGGAGATTTTCCTCATCGATTGAAGGATTCGGAAGTATTCATTTTGTTTAAGGTCACGAAAGAAGAGCCCAGTTTGTCGAATCAAATCACCCAATATGCCTTAAACCATCCTAAAGGTCACGACCGAAGAGATGCATACGTTACCGAAATAGGAGCGTTGTTTCAACAAGAACCAGAAAAACGATAAATTCCCATGTCCTGCCTCCAAGCCATCCTAGCCATTATCTTTCCGCCACTAGCAATCAACTGCAGATATGGAAATCCTTATCTAAAGTACCATTTCAAGTATAATTTTATCTTCGCAGAAAATCCAAGGAATTATTAAATATTTGAAGATCAACAAGTTTTTATCTTCGCAGAAAATCCAAAGATTCTTGCGACGCTGTCGCAAAGATTGACTACTACTATGCTTCTCATTCCATCCACTATCTTTCCGCCGCTGGCGGTATTCGACCGCGGCTGCGGGTTTATGACGTTGGCAAATATCTCTGAAAAGTAAAATAGCACCCTTTGTTATTTTACTTTTATCGCGGAAAGTAAAATAAAAGCAAAACTTGTTTTACTTTTTTGCCTAAAAGTAAAATAAAAATCGTATTTTTGCGCCAAATAATGTTGAAGCGATGATTGCATTAGAAAACTACCAATCTGGACATTACGAGCAAGGAACAGGATATAAATACTTTGTGCCCTCTATGATTGATGACGAGTGGACGTGGAATGATCCAGCCATAAGCAAACTCTTGGAAAAGGCATCCCTGCGACTTGGAGAACTAAACTCATACTCTCGTCTTGTGCCTAATATAGACCTGTTCATCCAACTGCACGTCAC
>Ga0310690_10002966_pt1 | contig 26476 bp, 44 predicted proteins | sample AusTroGonzalo_MG_2_FD_207661 | JGI IMG/M metagenome (GOLD analysis project Ga0310690, IMG submission 207661) | Bovine rumen microbial communities from tropical cattle in Woodstock, Queensland, Australia - Gonzalo_04 (v2) (version 2) | ecosystem: Host-associated > Mammals > Digestive system >...
AGTTTCTACTTCCTAATATTCATCCCAAGGATCAATAATAAATATATCATTATATTTTATAAATAATCGTTTTTTCTTATCATAAAAATAAACTCTCTAAGAGTTTATAGTCTAAATTGTTCCATTTCTATTATCATCTGGAATATATTCAGTTAAAACAGGCTAAAATTCTAATTTTTTCTTATTTGCTACTTTTCTATATAAAATTTTATTTGAATCATAAGAGGTACTCTCAAAACTTTTCTAAATAACATCATATTCATAATATGTAACCCCAGAACTAGAATTAACTAAATAATCTTCAGGATTTATTCTTCCTCCGTTGCTAATAGGCTATAAAGCATTATTATTAATAGGATAAAACAATTCCTCATTAACAGTTATTGTTTGTTTTTCTGTTCCCATAGCTAAATCTGAATAAGAAATAGCAGACCAAGAAGCCTCTATTTGAGACTCATTGGGTATTTCTATTAACTAGCCAGAAGCATCCATTAAATGAATATATCCATTTAATTCATGAGAGAAACCAGGAGATACATTAAAAGCATTCTATCCGTTTTCCCATTCAATAAATAAAGTATAATCAGAACCAGAAGTTCCTGCTGTACCAAATAACATTTGAACCTAAGCGCTATATCTTAAACCATCTTTTATAATATCTAATCGGACAGTGTTTTGATTAGCGTTATTATTTAAATGCCGTTTAATAGTATAACCAACCTACTAAACATTATTAAATATAAACTAACCATCTACTGCTTTTTTTGGCTATGCATCTGGTCCAATGCCATCCATAGGCACTATCATTGTATTCGCATTCTAATCAGGAAAAGTCCAAATAACACTTGAACATTCAGTGATATTTAATTCTGCTTTTTTATTTATATTATGTTCCTATTCATCAAAAACTGCAGTTAAAACACGAACCTCACCATATTCTTCTTTTCCAATATCTCCGGCGCGATTATATAAAAAATAATTTCCTTTTTCATCATCTTCAAATCTAATACTTAAAGCATTGGCATCTATTAAAGTTGCTTCATTTCTTACATCGTCAATATTAGTAAAAGTAAGAATATCACTTACAGCAACTAATTTCTAAATAGTTGCACTTTCATTTTTTATTATAATAACTTTTATCTATTCTGTCTAATTATTTATATTAGGAATAAAAATTACTTCTAAACTATTAGTAGCAATATCATTCTCTTCTGAAAGAGCATATTCCCAAGTAGTTTCATTTAAATCATTTTCGGTGCCACTACCATAAAATCGTTCCCAATGCGCGCCCGCAAACTAATCTGGACTATGAGCACCTAATTTATATCTATACCAACGAACTTCATATCCTATTGGAATTTCGTTCTCTTGAACTGTTGTAATAACATCAGTATCTAAATCTTTATGAATCCAACGAGCACCAATTATTTTTGTATTAGCGCTATCTCTATCTTCAACTCTTTCATTTCCTTTAATTTTTTTATAATAAGTTAATGAAGAGTCTGTAATTAAAGCAACACTATCCCCAGAAAAATCTTCTATTGACATTCCTAAACAAATATAAGGATCTTTAATAAAAATATTTGGCCCAATAGTTGAAAAATCATCAGTATCAATAGTAGGAATAAACTCTCCTAATGTATTTTTAAAATTACCTCTCTAATAAGGAAATAATCTAATACGAACTATTGGATAATCTTTAAAATCACTTATATCATAAAGATTTTCCTAAGTATAATAGGTTTCAAAATTATATACATCACCAAAAAATTCATTACTATCAAAAGTAAAAATATTAGTAAAAGTATTATTTTCTTCTAAATCTAAGCATTTAAAAGTTAATTCAACCGCTAATCCATAATTACCTGTAATAGTATCATATTCATTTAGCCAAGTAGAGAACTAAGCCTATAATCCTAATCTTGTAAATCCCTATTCAAAAATTTCACCACTATCCCAAATATATGTAATAGAAGGTTCTTCACTTTCATCACCAATATAAACTGCTGCATCTTTAAAACTACTCTATCCAATATTCCAATATCTACCTAAATAAGCATCTTCTGAATTAGCCCAAAATGAAGTTACTCCAACATCTTTTGAAATTAAATTATTAGAAACATTAATAAGGGACTAAAGAGGAGACTTATAAATCATAGGTGTATTTGCATTATCAACTGCCTTACCTATAATCATTTTCTAATTATCATAATTGCCCTATGGAATTGTTACCATAACGGCTGTATTTTCTTTATATCTTGTTTCTGTGCTATATGCTATAAATTTAGCATTCCCAGTAGAGACAATATATTGACCAGACTCTGCTTTACTTGCGTCTACTATTGTAGCAACAATAGTTTCATCAAATTTAACTGTTTCAATCTTTTTATCAATTAAAACATTCATAGCCTAAAATAAAGTTTCAGCATAATCTTTTTCGGCCATAGCTATTATTCCCTCCTTTTTCTCCATATTTCTATAATATCATAATTTTTTTTCTAAATCAAATAGTCTATTTAGGCCAAAAATAAAAAATAGGGAGAGATACAATCTCTCCCTATAATTATCTTCTATTCGCAAATTGCGAAGCTCTATTAATAAGGTCATCAAAAGCTTCTTCAATTTCATTATGACTCTACACATTTGGAAATTCTGCATGAATAGTAACTATCTATTCTAACATTCCATTTTCATTATTGTAAAATGGTGATTTAAGACCAGAAGAAAGACTACTTGCGGCCGCACGTAAATCAATAGCAGAACTAATTTGACGAATTAAAGTAACAGCATTAAGAATATTACTAGTATCTTTATCATTGAGAACCAATTCTTTTTCATGCAATAATGCTAATTTACCACTTTCGCCCCATCTACCGGTATAACCACCTGTAGCGAAACCAGCTAATTTTCTTAATAATTCTTCATCTGATAAATTACCATAAATATCATAATCAAGTTTACCACTTTTATAATTACCTAAATTAGAAGAAAAATCACTAACAAATGTAGAACCTTTTTCACCATAATAATCCTAAGTAAGACCAAGAGCATTAATCTTTTTCTCACGATTAGCATTGCCAGTTTTAAACAATTCATCATCAGTTCCACTAATTAAACCACGTTTTACAGCTTCCTATAAAGCAGAATCATAGTTGGTATCAAGATTAATACCACTATCATTGCCACTATCATCAGAACGTTCATAAGCTGCAATAGTAGCATAATATGCATTCATTTCACTAATTACTTGTGCATATCCAGCAGCTACATCTAATAAAGCTTCATACTGACTAGCAAATTCTCTAGTCAAGCGTTCTGCCGCAGTTGCTGCGGAACTCATTCCACTAATTAAACCACCAGGTCCAGTTAATGAATTAGTTAATAATTTATTAGCATTAGTAATATCATCAACGCTATCTTTTAATTCTTTATTACCAACTTTTGCTTCATTAGTATAATAAGCTCTCTAATCATTTAACCAATTCATTTGTTCATCAGTTTCAGTAACAATTCTATCTGTTTCTGCCTAAATCTCTGTGGCAAAATCATCTTGTGCATAAAGAATATCAGAGAAACTGTTTGTCCAAGCTTCAGTTTGACCCTCAGCTCCAACCTCATTCAACCATCGAACAGCAGTATAATAACTTTCATATTCAGCTCTTAATAAATCATCATATTTCTAAGTAATATCATTACGAAGTGTTAAATATTCATCCCAATCGGTTATTTCACCGTTCAACCATTGATCGTTCAACTCACGCAAAGCAGCGTTACGCTCTTCAGTAGTTTGAATTATTTTTTCAGTATAATCTTGAGCTTGATTAAGAACTAAATTATATAAATCATTTTGTTTATCAGCAAAATTCTATTCAGCATCATTTACTTTATCCTAATCTGCTGTATAAACATAACCATAATTACCTTCATTATCTCTCTATAAACGAACAACAGATTTAGCATTTTGAGCTTCTTCAAGAGCAATCTAAGCTTGTAATAATTCATATCTAGCCTTTGCGATTTCTAAATCAGTTTTACTTAACTAATTTTGCTCTTTCATAGCTTCAATTTCATCAGAGAAAGCTTTTAATTTAGCTTTAGCAATCTAACTATCTGTCTTATCTATATCCTAAGATAATTTACGAAGTAATGTGTTTGTTTCATATAACTAATTTGTTTTGGTTAAATATTCATCTGCTAAATTCTTTTGACGCTCCATCGCAGAATCAAGAGCATCAAAACTACCCCATTTATCAACTAAGCGGTCTTCTGACTCTTGATAAATACGATTAAGCTCATTTTCAAACCAAGCATTAACTTTTTCTAAAACATTTTCTAAAGCTGCTTGCATATTAGCCTAATCTTCAAGCATTTGTTCTCTGGCTGGCATTACTGTACTTTCATAGAAAAATTCAGCATTTTCACCACTAAGAGATGCATAATCTCTCATTGCCTAATTATAAAGAGAACTAGAAGCCTCAGATTTTGCTTTTGCCGCAAGATAATTATCTTTAGCAACATCTAAAGCACCTTTTATAATGACTCCAAGAGCCTTATAATCAGTAGCTTTACCTAATAAACTTAAGACATTCTATAAGTGATCCAATGTATCAACATTAGCTTCCATAGCATCAGTTATAGATTGAATTCTTTCATTCCAATAGTCAAGAGTATCTCCAAAGAAACTCCGCATTTCATCTATCTAATCAAAAATATCATCAAAAGCAGCCTAAACCTAATCTTTTGCCTAATCAATAATATCTAAGGCAGATGCCGAATCTATTCCTTCTGGATTTAATTCATCCGCAGCCCATAACTACCATTTACTCATAGCTTCTTCAACAGAAGACTATGCTTTACTAACATTTTGAGCATATGCATCTTGACGCTCTTTAAAATTCTTTCTAAACCATTCATTCATAGCTTCTGTGCTACGATAAATTTTATTACCTAAAAGTTTAATAGCATTTTGAATTTCTTCTAATTGATGTTCAGTTAAAGTATTATTAACTTCTAACTCATGAACTATTTTTTCAGCATTTAATGCCTATGCTTGATATATATAATCTAAATATGCATCAACTTTTTCTTGAATTAATTGAGCAGTTTCATCAAATTGTTCAAGACGTTCTTTAAATTCTTCTATATAAGCAAGATTTCTATTATGTTCATTTTCTTGTGCCGCGGTTGGTTCAGCAATTTTTGACCATCTATTCATTTCTTGATTATATAATTCATCAAGATCATATAATAATTTATCTTTATTATTAATATTACCATAAGAATCTAAACCAACACTAATATTACTACCTAAAGCTTTATTTAATCCTGCTAAAGTATATTCTGTTTCTAAAAGTCTTTCATTTCCAGCTTCATCTTTATAATTATATTCAAGATTTTTACCAGAAGCACTTTTACCACTAAATAAAGCCCTATAATCATCTGCTATTGTTCCACCAAATTCTCCAGTAGCAATCATAGAACCAACATCTTTACCAGAATAAACAGCTCTTACTACTTTATCAACATTACCAGAACCAACAACAGCGCCTAAATAATCTGCAGATGCATCTTTTAATTTTTTAAGCATCGCAAGTTCACGTTCCATTATGCGGATACGATCGGCGCCAAATGCTTTACTTTTTGCAGTTTCTAATCTATCATAAATAGTAGATAAACCTTTTACTGTATTTTCTTCATTATTATATCTATGGACTTCATGTTTATGGGTGGCCGCTTTTGTGGTTGCGGCTTTACCACCGCCACCACCTCCACCTTTATTATGAGCGAGGATTTGATTTTTACCAACATAATAGTTATGATTATTTGAAACCTCAAAATTATAAACGGTTAAAATTCTTAATCTAGTTTTTATCTTAGAAATCCTATGTAAAGTACCATCAGCAAATAATACTAAATCTCCTACCTTTAATTCAGAAGCCTAAATCCATTCTTTTTTATTATTTCTAGTGATTAAAAATCTATGAATACCAGTTACTTGTAATTTTTCATCTTCAATAAATAAACTATAAATTTTTTCTATTGTTTTATGAATCATAGTCTAAAGAACTTTACTGTATTCATTTTTCATAGTCTATTCATTATATGAAAGAACTATATCTCCTGATTTAATTCTTTCAATTTTTTTATAATAACCCTACATAGAGATTAAAGTACCAGCAACAAAACAACTACCTCCACCACTTCCACCACTTGTTGCTCCAGCACTTGGTGTTACAGCAGGAGCTGCAGCAAAAGCAGTAGTAATTCCACCGGGTCCTTCAGTTCCTTCAATTTCGTACTATGGAACCATTCCGGTTCTAGTAACAACTCCGTTATCATAAGTAACAGTTTCTCTTTTAAAAGTTTCTACTGTAGTATATTTTGGATCTTCATCAGTTCCACCAGCTTTGAATCTTTGAGATCCAGTTGAATAAACTTTTTCTTCAACTATTGTTTTAGGAACTGTAACTTCTTGAGGTACATATGTTGTTTTTAAATTAGCACTAACATGTAATCCTGCTAAAGCGGTTTCAATTTGTTCTTTAGTCATATGACCAGCAGCAATCATTGCATTAAAAGAATTAATTAAATTAGTCTAATCTACTCCAGGAGATTCAATAGCTTGAGCCATATTAGCTTTTAAATATTCCCACTCAGTTGTAAAAGTTGCTAAATCTCGTCCTTCTAAATTAGTTCTAATTGTTAATATCATTTCTTCTGCTGCTGCTGCCTATAATCTTTTAATAGCTTCAACATCGCCATCTAAAGCTTTCTATAAATCTTCAGAATTTAAAACAGCTTCACCAAAACTATCTGTCAAAGTAGAAACATCTACATTTAATACATCTGCTAAATTTTCTTTTAATTCATCCATTGTTTCAGACCATTCAGCAGATCCTTTATTACTATCAACTAATTTTTTTCTATAAGAATCTATATTTTTATTTAAATTAGTTAAACCACGATCTAATCTTTCATTTGCAATTGCTGTCTATACTGCTAATTTAGCAGCAGCCTCTTGAGACATACCAGCTTCTTTAAAAGATTCAGCTATTCGTTTAGCATAATTTTCTGTTTTTTTAGCATCTAAATCATATTTATTAGCTAATTCTTCTGATTGTTCTTTTATATATGAATCAAAAATTTCTTTAGCTTTTGCTGCTGCTTCTTCAGGAGATAAACTATCCCACATTATCTCAGCATCATTTATTTCTTGCTAAAAAGCCGCAACAAATTCTTCAGCTGTTGTAGCTCCATACTCCTATGCATCTATATCGTCAAAAATACCATCGCTTCCGCCCAAAGTTTCATTTAAATAACCTTGAACTTGTGTTTTTTGATATTCATCACGACTCTATCCAGTCTATTTTGAATAATTATCAAAACCTAACTAATTATAAAGTTCCTAAAAATTTGACTAAAAAGTATTTTCTAAAGTACCAGAAGTTAAAAAATCTTTAAAAGCATGATCTGCTGCATTTCCAGAATTTGCTAACTCATCAAGCGTTCCTACTAATCTACCAGCGGCTTCATTTACAGCATTAATTGCATCAACAGTGGCTAAATATTCTGCTTCTTCAGCCGTTTTTCCATCTGCACTATATTGGGCATAAGATTCTTCATAAGTCTAACCATAAATGTTTCCAGCCATTCTAGAGGCACTCTAAGCATATTCTGAATTTTTTAATGAATCATTATTTGCTAAAATGCTAGCTGCCATAGCCTAATTTTGACTTTGTGTAATAGCAGAATTTTCTTTAATGCTATTGCTTAAATCAATAATACTATCTCTTAAACCATTATTTTCAATAGTATCAGCAAAAGACTATGCAAACTCTTTTGAAAAACCGCCAGAGGTTAAAATTTGTCCTATTTTAGAAACTAATTGATCGCCAGATAATCCTTTAAGAGATTCAGCGTTTTCTGCAATTAATTTACTCATTGCAGAAATAGTTTCGCCGCCTCCACCATTAAAGCCAGGACCAGAAGCATTCTAAGATAAAGCTTTAATTAAATTATTTCTATCTACATTAATCTGTGCTTCTCTAACCGCCGCATCTGCTCCAATAGAAGCTCCTCGTGCAGTCAATGCCTCATTGTTATAAGCCTATTGTACTTTTGCCATACCTTCAGCATCAAAATACATTGCTCCATTAACATCTGTACGAAGATATTCTGATAATTCTGGATATTTTGCCAATAAATCCAATACCTAATCATTAACTTTATTTAATGCTTCATACCATTCTTCTGTACCTTTAGTACAACTTTTTAATTTATCTCTAACTGATTCATAAGAATCAAAAGCGGATTTTAAATCGTTAGCTGCAGTAGTTGCTTCATCGAGAGTGTTTTTAAACTCTTCAGCTTTTTCTTGGGCTGCTTTTAATTTACCTTCTGGTGTATTTGCTTGAATAGCCTAAAAAGCTTTTACTAATCCCCAAATAGCAGCAACAACTAAAGCTAAAGGAACTAAAAATGCAATAAATGTAGCCATTAAACCAAGAGATGATTTATTTAATAATTCAGTAGCAACCCAATTAGCATATTTAGCAGCAGTATTTACTATAATACTTGATGTATTAGCTCCTTCGGCAGTAGTACTAGCAATTGTAGCCGCTATATCTTGCCAGGTTAAATTTTTCCCTTTTTCTATAGCTATATTTTTTAGATTTTTAACAACAGTTTCTACTTGTTCTTGAGTAATTAATTTTGCTTGTACAGCATTTTTAGTAATATAAGCAGCAGTAGTTTCTCTAGTAGTTGCATTAATTAAAGAATCTACGGTTCTTGCTCGTATTTTTTCAGTAGTATATATTTTTTCTAATGAAATACTTGTCTATTCAACAATTGCCTAAGCAGCTAAAGCCGTTGTCAAACCTTGAGTAACTTTCGTAAGACTATTAAGAATTCCTATCGTAGAAGGAACAATCATTCCAATAGACATTAAAAGAGTAGTAATTCTTTCTAAAGGAGACATATCTTCGGCTGTTATAGCATTAATAGCAGATTTTATACTAGTAATAACCATAGCAGCCTACATACCAACACTTGCTAATTGGCTAAAAGCTTCAGTGGTTGATAAAATATGAGAAGGATTAAAATTCGCATAAGCCTAATTTAATTTTTTCTAAGCTTCATCACATTCTGATATTGCTATTTCCATTTTATGAAAATTCTACTCTATCATAGAAGTAGATTTTCCATTATCCATATTATTTAACTATTTTGCTAATCCTTTTCCTTTTATTATAACATTATCAAAAGTTGTTAATAATTTTTGATAAGCTACAGAAAGTTTTGCTGGATCGCCAGCTGCTTTTGTACATTCTTGAAATGCTGCTGTTAATTCAGGAACTTCTAAACCTAATTGAGATATATTTTCTTCTAATTTCCATAATCCATCTGATAATTCTTTTGGTTTATTAACGTCTAATTCTTTTAATTCTTTACCAATATAAGGTAAAGCCTCTCGTAAAGAAACAGTTGCATCTGTAGCAGCTTGTTCTCCAGCCTCAAGTTTCAAGTAATCAATATAAGCTTGCTACAACTTTTCTGTTAAAATCTACTAATCACTAATAAGATTTTTTGTTTCTTCTTTATATTGATTTAAGCTTGTAGCAGCTTCTTGAAAAGCAGTAGCTGTTTCTTGCGTTTTTTCTTCTAACTAAGCTTCTCCAGCTTCTTTATAAGCTGCTTCCAATTCTCTTAAATCAGAAGCTCTTGCTTTTTCTAATTCAGCAACAGAAGCAGTAGTATCCATAGTTTCTCTTAACTTTTCAATGTTTCTCTATTCTTCAGTTACTTTATTAGCTAATTCCTAAACAGACTATTGCTGAACCTAAATTAAATCTAATTCCTATTGATATAACTATTTTTCCATTGGAGTTAATTGAGAATCAATTTGTAATAATTTATTTTTAGCAATAGATAACTAATTCGCATTTTCTATAGCAACCTAATTAGATTTATTAGTACCAGAAAAATTTAAACCTAGTTCACTCTATCCAGCAGATAATATTCCTTGCATTTTTCTAGAATATTCTTCTGCTTGTTGCATAGGAGACTAAAACATTGTTGTTAAATTAACTTTTAACTAATTAATAGCAGGACCTATTTTTCCAGAAATAGAAGATAAAACAAATCCTGAAATACCAATTAATAATGTCTTTAATCCACCTATACCATCAATAAAAGCATCTAATCCAGAAAGAAGTTTAGCAAAACCATCTGTTAATTTAATAAAAAATTTATCATCAATTAAATCACTATATATTGATTGTAAAGAAGCTTTAACTCTTTTCTATGCAGCTTCCCAAGATTGAGCATAAATATCTGCTTGCTCTTGTAAAGTACCGCTAGAACCTGCCGCAAGGTCTTGATTAGCTAAAATTTTATCATAGTTTTCCATAATAGCCATAAATTGAGAATATTGTCTTACGCCGGCAACAGTTTCAGCTAAAGCAACTTTTTGAGCTTCACTAATAGTATTCCATTTCTCCGCGGTTTCGTCGAGAATGCTATCCATATCCTTTAAATTACCATTGGCATCAATAATATCAACACCAACGGTTTTTAAAGCACTTGAATATTTATTTAAATCTACTCCATCTTCAAGAGTTTCTCCCAGAGACAAACCTTGTAAACGAGCAAACATTGTTTTAAAAGCAGTACCAACAACATCAGCACTCTAACGAGTTTCAGCAACAACAGTAGCTAAAGCAGCTGTTGCCTTTTCATAACTTAAACCAACAGTGTCAGCAATAGAAGCAAATTTCTGTAAACCTTCAGCGATTTCATCAGAACTAGATGCTGTTGCCGCACCAAGAGCAGTAATAACATCAGCATAATATTCTAATTCTTTTGATCCATCAGCAAAGTTATTCCAAATAGCTGTCATCTGACTTGATACTTCTTCAGCGCTTTGGCGAGAAACATTAGCCATCTTAATAGTAACATCTGTTCTATCAGTTACTTCTTTACCCGTTAAACCCTGTTGATAGTAAATTAAAGCAGCATCAGTATAAGCCGTAGTTGTAGTACTTAAAGCTTTGGCGGCTTTATTTGCCTATTCCGCAAACTAAGCCATCTAATCTACACTCTATCCAGTAACGATTCTAATATTATTTAAAGATTGATTTAAATCCTAAGCATAGCCATAAGCACTCTAAATGGTTCCCATAAACCCGTGTAAAATACTAGAAGAAATTTGCCATCTAGCAGTATTTTTTAAGGTTGTTAAAAATCCAGATAGATGTGTACCCATTGTTACAAGCGGTCTATCTGCGGCCGCAATTGATTGTGCTAACTATGTAAACGCAGCTTGCCCACTACTTCCAGCTGATAATAATCTACTAGATAACTCTGATAAATCAGTTTTAGAAGCTTTTAAGCTTGAATTAAGCGCATTTAAATTAAGTTTACCCGTATCGGTATTAATTGCTTTGTTTAAATGCACTGATAATTCTTTTGCAGCCTGAGCAGCCTATGTCATACCTGTTGTCGTAGATGACATACTCATATTAGTTAATTGAGTTAATGTTTTCTATAAATCTTGTAAAGATTTTTTAGCTTCAGAAGCATTAGCTCTTACATTTAAATCAACATTTAATTGTTTAGCCATTTAATGTACTACTCCTTTCTCTCCAAAATTTTAATAATAATATATAAAAAATAAGGGGATAGGAAAATAATCATTTCCTATCCCCGATTACTCCTATTAAATTTTAAAAGAGTAAATTTATAAATTAACCAAGTTTGGTTAATACATCTTTTAAAAGTGTAAGAGAGTTTGGATCAGCAATCTTTTCTTTTAAAGTTTCAGCGTCTAATTCAAGATTACTATAATCTGTATTCATAGCATCAAGAATACCATAAATACTATTTCTATAATTATAAATATGCTCTGCTGTTTTATTTAACCAAACAGCAATACATTTATATTCATTTTCTGGAAGATGATGAAAAACATCAGCAAAAAATCCACTACTAGCCAATAAATCATAAAGTTTAGCAGGGTCTTCTTTTTGTTTTTCTGTAAAATTAATATTAGTATATTTAAATACCATTTCTAAATCCATAAAAAGAGATAATTTTGCTTCATTAATAAAATTATTTTCATCTTGACATTGATTTAATACTGAACTAATTAAATTCATTTTTTCTTGAATAGGAAGATATTGTTTTACTTCAATGATCTAATCATTCCATTCAAAAGAAGCAACTTCATCATTTTTATGTAAATTAAGTTTTGTAAAAGATATTTTTGTCATAATAACATCTCCTTTTTCTCTGATTATATTTTTCTATTTATATTATAACAAAATTTTTAAGATTTTGCAACATTTTCTAATGGAGCAACTAATTCTTCTAAAACTTTTTGTCTCGCACTTAAATTTACCTATTTCTAATTTTTCTATATAAATAATTCTTTCAATTCTTCTATAACCTATTTAGCGCTACCTTCACGTTTATCATTATACTAATTAATAATATCATGCATTTGTTGAATATATAATAACAACTGATGAAAAGAAAGTAATTTTTTATTTCCATATTTAACCTAAAAATTCTTAACATCTCCACCTTGCAATGAACGTACAGAGTCTGGAGCATGAGTATAAAATAAAATAGCTAAAGGATGTTCTGTAGTATTAAAATATTCTTTTAAATCTGAATTATCTATATCTGTATTTTCAATAAAATCCATAAGCCATTCATAAATCCAACCCATATTATAATAAAACTATTTTGCATAGTATGCTATAGGTCTACTATATTTTCCAGCAAATCTAATATAAACTTCTGTATCTCTGGCATTCTCTTTCTAATAAAAATCAACTTGATTTATTTTAGCATCTGATTCTTTATCATATACATTGCTAAAATCTGCTGCTTCTTTTACTATAGACCAAAGCTGAGATAATCCAGATACAGCATCTTCTTTAGCTTCTTCTTCCAATAAACTTGATACTTCATGAGAAAGTTCTATAGCCTTACGAGATATATTAATAGAAAGATCAGCTAACCATTTATCCTATCTAACATCAACTTTTGCTAGCCCACTTCCTTCAACATCAGTGCCACCAAGTCTTAAAATAATTTCCTCACCTGTTAACCAAGTTCTTAATAAATATAAAAATGAAACCAATCTTTTAAGTACTTTTTCCATGCGTGTATGTCTAATAAATTTATCTGTTTTTTGATATTTTGCATATAAATTACCAAATTTATTAACCTATAATTCTATAGAATAAATTGCTGTAACTTCTGTATAAATTTCATTAATCATAATAATCAACTAATTCAAAACTTTTTTCTACTATTGTTCTTCTGCTTCAGAATTATATATAGATTCTAAATCTTTTAACATAGAAAACATCTCTTCTACACTTACAACTTCTTCATTAGCCAATCTAACTCATCTCCTTCTACTCATAATAAAAAAAAGGAGGAGATTATCTCTCCTCCTTTTTTATAATTAGTCTTTTTCAAGATAAGGTTTCTGATTTTCATTATAAGCAGATTGAGTATCCTGGGATAAAACAGTTACTTCATCAGCATCAGGATCTTCGCCATTGTGATGTGTACCAAGACGTTCAAAATCAGCAGTTAATTCACCAAGTTCAAGAACTTGAATTGCAGCATAAACTTTCTTTGTTCTATCCCAACGAGTATAATCTGGGAAAGCATCCATTGTGAAAGTGAATGTAGAAGGATCGCCAGAAGAAGCCATTGTAAATGTAAAGTTAGATTGAACTTTGCAGTTAGGAATAACAAATTCAGCAGGCATATCTACACCATTTGTATCACGGAACAAAGTAGAAGCTTCAAGATAGAAGTTACCACCAAATTTATCTGGAGTAATATCTACTTGGAAAGCACCAGAAGTATGTTCTACATAATAATCAACAAGAACAGTGCATCCATTAGAAAACTTGGTTAAATCATTAATACGAACACTATCATCAGAACTATTATTATCAGTAGCATAAACCTTAATTGTATAAGTTTTATTTTGACCTTCAACAATATCTGTTGCAACTTCAGATGCAATATAAGGTTCAGTATGTACTTCACCATTATCATCTAAAACCATTACATAAATGAAATCTTCAGAACCATTAACTGTAGTAACAACAGAATCACCGTCTAAAGCACTTTCACCAACAACATATGGTTTTTGACTTAAAGTAATTTCAACATATTCATTACTAACTTCAACTTTATTAGTTTGTTCAGTAGTATGCATAATAACTGGTTTATCTTTAGCATCAATCAGACCAGCACCAGTTAAAATAGAAAAACCAGCGGGAGAAATAAGAGCATCTTCCATAGTAAAGGTTACTGTACGTTCACCTTCCCAAGCAACTAAACGAGCATTGCCGCGTCCGCCTTGAGCATATACTGTGGTAGCAGCGCCTTCCATGCTGGAGGTTTTAAGACTATCAAAATAAAGAACTGGTTCGTTCTTATAGAATACCTTATTACCAATCTTCTGAGCAGCCTTTGCTTTAAGGACTACATCGCAAATCTCACGAACACCAAATTTCATGGTAATTTTCCTCCTTAATTAATTAATGAATATTTTTCATCCAATTGTCCGGCTGTTTTTCGGTCTTTCCTCCAGCCAAACGAGAACGGATATCAAGATCCCAATTTACATAAAGCATATATCTTTCAACCAAATCAAAAAGCTAATACATTGTAAGTTTTTTACAATCTTCAATTGACATAGAATTTAATCCAACAGTAAGAATAGAAATGTATTGAGCAAAAATACTTCCACCATTTTCTGCTTTTTGCGCAGCTACACGCTATCTTGCTCGCATTAATTTCTCCGCAATTTCTTTAGCTTTTTTTCCTTGAGGATTAAAAGATTGCATTTCCATAGGACCAGTATTAATACAAAAAATTTTTATCAAAACCTGCTGAAATATTTCAAAATTAGATTCATCAATTACAATATTTTCATTTTCATTTTTTAATATAATACTACGAGGAGTTAATATCATTTGATATTTTGGTAAAATTAAAGGAAATATTTGTTTGACAGCTTCTTTTTTATCAGCAGTTTCTTTTTCTTGCATTATTGTCATAAATATTTGAAAATTATTTGTATTTGTTAAAAGAGTTTCGCCCTAAGCAATCATACTTTTATTTACACAAAGCGTTTGCACTCCTGTAAAAAAATCTGTATCACCAATCAGAGCAATTTCACAAAGTCTTGGCTAATGTACAACTAACTAACACTCTGGAATTGGAATATCAGTTCCGCACATTAAAGCAAGTTTTAAATCATAACTCATCTGGTATATTAAAAATCTTATCCCAATTAAGTTCAATATCTTCTTGCTCTTCTGGCTTTAATGCATTTTTAGAATCTTCACCCTAATAACCATGAATAGCTTGATACATTAAAGTTAATCCAGCAAATTCATCAGATAATACTATCTAATTTGCTCCTAAAAACTAAAGAGTACCAATACCAGTTAATTTTTTATTATTAAACATACTATCAATTTCTGCCGCAATTTTATAAGGTCTTAAAGCTAAATTTTTTAAATTCCATTGATTAAAATGACAAACAATATCAAAAGAAACAATATTATCTCTAAAAGCAGGATTTGTCATATTTTGAGTAAAATTATCAAAGCTAATAATCAAATAACAAAATTCAGGTTTATCAACTCTTAACTTAGGAACAATTTTAATTTGTTTCCCAAACATATCTAATACTTTTTCCTGCGGCACAGTTGGTTTTTCCAACGCATCAGTAGTATCATAATATAATAATTTTAATAATCTCTCGTTCTTTAAAAAATGATTTATTAAAATTTCCATATCTTTTTCAACAGCAAGGAAACTAGAACGAGGATAAGTATAAGATTCAATTTTTACCACAAGCAAAACTCCTTTTTCTCAAAATAAAGACTCTACAACAATTGTTTTAGTAAGAGGACCATAAACTATATCAAACTATCCGCTATAGCTTGCTGTCCATGTTAATTTAATTGTTCTATCATCTACAATTTTATACTTAACAGGATATTTAGAATCAATACTCCATTCAGCCTAAGTCAATCCTGTATAAGTATAAGTATAAATACCTTTTGGTTTTATAAAACTATCACCAGTAATTAAATGTTCAATACGACCAGTATTTGGATTTTCTTCTTTCATAATCAATCCTCCAGCAATACCATTTTCAATATCATCTTCAAATTCATTTGAATAATATTCAACAGCATTAACCTAAAGAATACCAGGAGTAGAAATCCAGTCAATGGCCTCAACTCTCCAACATATTTTTTTCATATCTTCTATAAGATAAAATTTAGAATAACGATTAAAATAATTCAAGTTAAACTCATTAGCAGGAAGTAAAATATTTAATGAAAAGTTAGGTCTTTCAACACTAATACCAGCTTTTTGAATATAATCTATTTTAGTTTCAACTGGACCACGAACAGCAGCATAAGTCATATGCTAATTTCCATCTTCGTCTTGAAAATAGATAGTATATCTACATCTTCTAATTTCTCCACGAAAATAAGCTAATTCAGTTTTATCTTGTAAATAAATTAACCAATAAGAATTAGTATTTACCCATTCAAATACATCACCAGGTTTATATTCATGTTCATAGCCAATTGAAATAATTTTATCATCATAATCCTATTTAACCTTATCAGGATTAATTAAAGCACGTACCGGAGGCTAATTACGAAGTTGTTCCGTAACTTCTTCTTCAAGAGGAAAGAACTTCTTCACAAAAGCTCCTTGATAAGAATAAAGTACGGCTTTATCTAAACTCCGACGCTTATCTCGGATCATACGTTCTTGTTGCGTGCGGCCACCCATCTAATATAGACGATGCGCCATATTTGAAACACCCTCTATTGAATTTTCAATATATTCGGGAGTAGATAAGCGTCCTAATCTACCGCTTAGATTTTGTATCGCCGCAGGTCCGATGTGATGTTTATCATTCATATTAAAACTCCTCTTAATATATTAATAGATTCAAAAACAGTTTTTCTATAAGCTCTAAAATCTGGTGTTACAACTTTAATACCTTCTAATTTAGCAAGCAGCTATAAAAACTGCGGGTTCTCAACAAAGATTTCATTAAGGCCCGCAATTTCTAAAATAACAGTATCAAGTTGTTTTTCCCAATCTTCTTCATTCTCACGCATAGGAATTAATTTCCACATTTGATTAGTTAAGCGAATGACATTTTTTTCAATGACATCTTTTGGTATATCAAAACCATATTTAGTTGTTGTATCGGTCATAATATACCCCCTAACCAAAAACATCCCAGTTAGAACGGTATCTACCATCAAGAGGAGTTCCAGTATTTTGAATTATTCTCCTACGTTTATATAATCTTTGCATATGATGTGATTGTCTTTGACATTCATTTAATAAACTTATCATTTTTTGTAAATGATTAGCTTGTGAAGTCATTTTAAAATCACTACCAGAATATTTCATTCTTGTATTTTCAATAGAAGTAACCTATCTCTAAACCCAATTACACATCATTAAAATTGCAATAATATTAATTTCTTCTGGAGTTAATTCAAAATTGAAAGTAGATCTTTCAACTAATACTATTTCATCATCTTGATTTTCGTTATCTAACATTTCATCAAGAGAATCATGCTCTTCTAATTCATGCCAAATAATACCCAAAACAAAATCTCCATCAATTAATTCACTTCTTCTCTTTTCTACTGTTTCAATCGTATAATCAGATAAAATACAACGAGGAAATTCAAATCCAGGTAAAGCATCAAGTAAAATATTCTATAAATCTCTTAATGTATCCTATGGAGTTAATTCCACATACATATCATCAGTAATTTTTCCGAGAAAACGGTCGTAAATAGTGCAAAAAGAAGTATTCACTACTCACGCCCCCTCATAATTATTCAGTAGCCTACCGACTAACAACTTTATAATTAGTATTTGTGCGACGTCTACTTGTTGTAGCATTAGCTGCGGCCGCAGGTGCTTCATCTGGAGCCTTTTCAGCCTCAGCATTAGCAAGAGCTTTTTCTACATCAAATCCAGTTTTTTCTTTTAAAGCTTTAATTTTTACAGTATCAGTTAATGGCATTTGAACAGCAATTTGCTTAACTAGATCAATCACCCCAATTGGTCCAAAATCAAGACAATCTTCAAACTGCTCAATAGAACCAGTCCTAAGTAATTGTACAATTTGTGCTTCACTCATGTAGTACTCAGCTTCTCTTGGTACACCAAGCTCATCATTCACATCATCTTCCATAATTTGAAGAAAATTTGCCATTAAACTTCTACCACCGGGTTGATAACTAAGTTTTTCAAGTTCATCAAAACTCATCTTCATAGTTTCACCTGGAGCGAATTCTTTACGAATTCCAAGTTCAGGCACGCGAATAACCACAGTACTTGCACTACGATTTTTCACGTTATAAATTTTATTTTTATCCATATTAAAAAACTCCTTTATCTCTTAATAAAAATAGGGGGAGAGGGGAAACTCCCCATCTCCCCATTATTTTTTATATTTTAAATTATTCACTATCAACGAAAGAAACTGTAATGGTTACATCTTCTTTTCCTTCAGCACCAATAGTGATATTAGCAGGTGTTGTAGCAATTGCATCAGCCTTAGCCCAGAAAATAATATGTCCTGCACCAAGTCCAACAGAAGCAGCTTCATCAACATCGTCTTGTGTTAAAGCATAACCATTCCAGGTTGCTCCAACAATTGTATCAAGTCCAGTGTTGATATCAACGCCAATCCACTTATGAGTACCCTGAGAAGGATTGGTAGAAGCAAATTCATTCAAATCTGCTAATTTACCAGAAATAGTAATAGCATTACCACTCTAAGTTATGGTAACTGCGTCCTGATTTTCTTGAGATTCAGTCTCATTTACATCAGATGGAGCGGTAGCAAGTTTAGCCACAGTTACCTAAATCAGTTTCCCTCGGCCCCGCCGTTCTCTCCACCATTAGTAGGAGTGCTAGAAGAGTTGTCATCAGAAGCTCCCTCAGAAGCACCTTGACCACTCATACGACCATCAAAAGTCCAAACGTGACCATCAATACCATTATAATTCCAAGTTTCCATTTGGCCAAGAAGTTCAGTATCGCAATAGCAACAAATGTTATTGGCTAACATAGCAACTACGCCGACTTTCTTATAAACTTGGATTTCACGAGAACGATCGCCTTCATTATTGAATTCATCAACAATTGTTTGACCTTCAAAAGCGATTTTAACAGGCTTACTATCAGCACCAGTAGGAATAATCCAAACATAACCAGGATCAATTACCTTGCGCTCATTGGTTTCATCTTCAAAGCCTTGTTCAAGAATAACAACCTTATGGTTCTTATAAGAAGCAAGACGACCAGTACGCCATAATTCATCCTTCATAGCTTCAGTATAACGCCAAGCTTCATTAGGAATCATTTTTACTGCAAATTCATAAGTGCAGTAAATAGTAGGAGTACCATAAGCAGCAGCAATGGTTAAAAGACGATCAAAAGCATTTTCATCAAAACCATTTGTAGCTACACGATTAGCAGGAGGAAGTTGATTTACAGAAGCTTTAAGAGCATGAGCAACTTCTTTGTAAATTAATTCATCCATACCTTCCATAACGATGCGAGTAACTTCAGCGAAATCAACGCGACCATCAAGGAATTCCTCAAAACCGATTTGAGCAGCTCCGCCGATGGCAGAAGTACGAACTTCAAAAGCCTCTTCGGCTTTACTCAGTTTGAAAACTTCGTAAATGCCAGCAAGACCAACGCGAGTGATGAACTGTTTAGCACGCTTATTGGAATTTAACTTACGACGGAAAATTGGTTTATCTCCCTGTGCGAAAGTCTTAACTTCAGCAAATTGATCATACTGTTCAACAACTTTCTTAGGAAGAACTTCATCTAAAGTTTGTTCAATAATTGAGAAAATAAGGTTTTTATTTTCACGATATAAAGAATAAGTACCAGCTAATTCATTAAGCTCCTGGCGAAGAGTTTCATTTAAAGCATCATAAGAAAGACTCTCACCATTAAAGCTATAAGCGATAGGAGCAGAAGGATCAGCTTTAGCAACAGTCTTCATTAACTGTACAAGATTATTTTTATCTAACATCTGACTTCTCTCCTTTCATTAAGCAATACGCATTAATTTAATACCAGGTTGATGATCTGGCATTGTATAAATTTTAACTACTTGCCACTTAATACTCTCATCGCCATCTTTGCACAGAATACCATCTTCAGCACGTGGAGAAACAACATCACCAAGTTCATAACTGGTATCACCAAGAGTATTAGTAGTCATAATATCGCCAACATTAGTTTTGAATACACGAGGAACCATTTGGGTGCCTGCGGGCATCATTTTTTCAACAGCAAAAGATTCAATATGGAAAGGATCTTCATTGTAATGTGGTTCATAATAATCTGGACCAGCAGTTACATCATCATAATTATAAGTTTTATCATTAAGAGAAATAGAAGTATTTCCATCACTATCTTTTCCATTGTAATAACGAGATTGTTTATTCCAAACGGTATCAGGATTACCATCACGATCTCCGCCAAATGGACTATAAACACGAGCTTGATAATTATCTTTAATCATAGCAAATTCGCAATCAAGCTGATTTTCACGATAAAGTTTAATTTCATTAAAAACAAGCATCCATTCGCCAGCGCCAGTAAAATTGCAAACACCATTTGCATAATCATACTTTACGAATTGTCCCTGCTCAAGTACTTCAATATCGGCAGCAGCAGGAAGCTGAGCATAAACTTGAGCTGTACGCTGTGCAGAAAGATGATTTGGCTCTACTTGACCATAGCCATAACCATTTTCCTGAATAAACTCAGCCTGGCTTGTGATATTCTTCTTTAAGAATTCATTAAGCATTGTTTTTCCTCCTTGTAAAATTATTTCATATTTTTGGCAACATCAAGGGCTGCCTTTACCCAAGCTGGGGTGATACTGTCATCTTCGTGTTCTTCTAAACTAAAAGTAGTAGGTTCTTTAGTTTCTTCATTTTCTTCTTCTTGTGCAAAACTAATTTTATTACGAACACAAATAACTGACAGTTTAGCTTCTATATCATCAAGAGAATAATTATCAATGTTTTCAATAACATCTTTTTTATCCTCATCTGATAACATATAAAATTTAGAAATCATTTCTTGCTTTTCTTCACGAATAGCTTTAGCTTTAAATTCACGCAATGGAATAATTTCTTCATTTAACTTCTCAAGAGTTTCATTGAGTTGAGTAAGTTCGCCCTCAAGAAGAGAATATTTTTCCTAAAGTTCAACATATTCAGGAATTTCTTCAATTGAATCAAAAGAATATTTCTTTTTCTTTTTATCTTCATCTTCTTCATTATCATCAGAATTCTCTTCTTCTAATTTTTCTTCAGAATCATTATTATCTTCTTTATCATTTTTGCCCTAATCTTGTTCTTCTTCTTCCTTTTTCTTAGCATATTCAGCAATATATGCTTCAACATCAGCAGGGGCAAATTGAGGTTCTACCGCAGGTGTATAAGATTTAGTTACTTCAACTAAATTATCAGCCACAATAAAACCATCTGCTTCTGTTAAGGAGAAATCTAAACGATAGTATTTCATCTCTGCGCGGTCGCAAAGAACAGCGAATTTTTGACCAGCTTCTTCAAAAATACCATCCACAGAATATTTAGAACACCAATGATTTTCACCATCGGGATAATTCTTTTCAAGATAAGTATAAAGAGCAGACCAAAGAGTATCGCCTATTTCAACTGCATAAGTAGTAAACACTTTCGCTCCTCCTTCTGTTAATAATTCTTTTATTTCATTCATCATAGCAAACATTTCTTTCTAAAATGTTTCATCAATAACCAATGAAAAACTTGTAATTTGTGAGCCTTCAAAACAAGGTTCACTTTCTTCCCCTAAAATACAAAGTTTTGAGATTAATGCTTCATTAATAATAAAAAATTCTGGATTTCCATTCTTATCTTTTGACCAAGTAGCATCTAAAGTTTCTTCATCTAATTCCATAGAATGATTATTGCCTTTTTCTCGAATTCTTTTAGCTTCTGGATAAGCATGATCCCAAATATATCCTTCTGTACAAAGATATTCGTGTTGATTTTCTTCATCATCTAAATAAGTAGCAAACCAAAGTTTAGCATCTGTTGGAACAAAACCGTATGGAACAGTAGTATCAGTAATACGCCATTCTCCATTAGATATATTTATCTGCCGATTATGCTCCTCAAAGTCGCCATTAACTTCGTTGAAAAATCCGACTATCGGGCACGCGCGCAAGCTTGGTGCCATTTCCCTTGCAACTTCTTTAGTAATGACAGAACCATTACGATTAGGTTCATCACCAACATAACAAACTTTTATCTATACTTTGGAAACAAAAGGACTAATTTTTGTACTTTCAATAAATTCAATAGGAGAATTTAATAATACACTTGTATGTTTCATTTTAACCCTCCTTAACTCATGGATTCTTTATTCTAAATAGTTTTCTCACTTTTCTAATCATCTGATTTTTCAGGACGACCAGGTGATTTTTCTTCTTTAACCTTAGTTAAATTCTGTTCTTCTGTTTTATTTTGATTTTTTGAACCATTACTTTTATCATTTCTACCCAATAAATCTGCTAAATTCATAGTAGAACTCAGTAAATTTGGTAACATTAATTCAGCTAAATGTAAAATCTAATTTTCAAAATAAACAGTATTAAGAATGAAACTCTAAGAATGTCCAAGAGCAATTTGTGTTAAAATTTTAGAATGACCATTTGTAGACTATTCTTTATATAATTTAGCCATATTCTAATAATTATATTGAGTAGTTTCTAACATATAAAATCTAAAAGCGTATTTCTTTTTTCCAGAATTTCTACTCTATATTATTTTATCAAATAATATTATAAATTGCAATAAAAGATTTCTTATGCTGGACTCATCTTCTAAAATAGATTTTTCTAATGCTAAATTACCTTCAGTATTAAAAATATTTTTAGAAGTACCTGCTGCATTATAAACAGTTCTCTCTACTTTTGATAAATCATCTGTTGTAACTGTTGTATTTCTATCAGACATATCAATACTATCAACATCTGCAAAAGTAGTTAAAACATCTACTCCAACAGCTCGCTATAACATAGCCACAGCATTATTATGAATATCTCTTGCTTCATCCACATCAAAAATTAAATCGCCATTTTTATCAAGAGGTAATCTCTGAATAATAATTTTTAAAAGCTTCTACATCTATTTGCGTCTATCTAAATCCTAAGCCGCATCTAAATCTAAAAGCGCAGGAATAATATCTACAAAAGCAGGAATATCACTATTATTTAAATTAAATTTAAAAGCTAATCCAGGAGTAAGCATATACCAACCACCTGGATCACCCTAAAAGTCAGGCTATAATTTTCCTTGCTTAAATAAAATATAACCTTTTTTAAATTCATCTGGAAAAAGATTTAATATGCGCATACGATAATTCGCATCTGAAAAAGTTTCAAAATAAGCCATATTAAATTCAATTACTGGCATACCTCTTACTGAATATCTTGTGCGACAATATTCAATAGGTAATTCTTGAATAATAATTGAATCGTCAGATGGAACCAAATAACCAAAATAACAACCATCTATAACGACTTTTAAAGCCATATCGCCACAAACTTTTTTAATATAACTATTATCTAAATAATTAAGTGTTTTAGAAAAATCTTTCAAGATTTTTTCTTCTTTTACAGTATCATCAAATACTTCTGGAACTATATACCAATCATAGCGATACATATAAGCAACATACTAACATAATCTTTTATATATACCATTTGTTTTATAAAAAAATCTTGAAAAATCACGAAGAACTCTATTATCATTATTTAAAATAGCTTGATAGAAAGCTCGTTTGTCGCCATAGGGTATTCTTGGCGCAAAAGTTTTAAGAGAACCAAGTTCAAGAACCGCGTCATCTAAATTCTTCATACCAACTTTAATTTTCTTAAATTCATTGTCCAAAGTACGTAATTGTATTTCTCTTCCACCATTTATCATATCAAAACCTTTTGAATAAATAGTGTCTCGGCGACTGAGCGCAATTAATCCATCCTTTTTTAAAGTATCATTAAGGTCCAAATGATTTACCTCCTCTCTTCATTAATAACCAGCTTTATGCATTATATAATCATAAGAGATAAGGTTTTCTTCTGTGTATGGGATTTCTACTAAAGTAAAATCATGCAAAGCACAGAATCTCCGTTTTCTGTTATCATTATATTGTTGTTGATAAAGACCACGTTTTCCACCAAATTTTTGACTTGCCTCATAATGCTGTTTTCCTTGATATTCTATAATAAAATCTATATTTCCATCATCATCAAATACAACAAAATCAAAACGAAGAGGTCTTCCACTATCAGCCTTTAAACCTGGAAAACTATATTCCATTTTAAAAGTTAAGCCAGCTTCTTTTAAAATTTCTTCAATTTTAATTTCTGCTCGTGAAGCTCTCATTATATCAACCTCCTTCGTATTAATTCATAAACATCCATTCTTTAGCATTAAATTTCTTTTTATGTTTTTTATTATCTTCTTCTGTTTTAATATAATAAAGGCCATATTCAAAGGCAGAAAATTTATCTTTTTTAATTCCTTTATTTGCTTGTTTTAAAATAATATTAGTTCCTTCATTTTCTTCACGAAGATTCATTATCTCCTCTTTTAATATAGAAGTTAGGGTAAATGGTTTTAAATAAATTGACCGTTCTTCAGGTTTCATATTCTAACCAACTTTAGTTCCTAATAATTTTATTTTAGCATCTCTTTCATCAATAAGCATTTTTACTTTACCAGAAGAAAGATTTACCTAAGCATTGGCATGCGCCTCTGTATTAATCGGCGCATTTGCTTTGAAAATATAAATCGCATTTTCTTCGCAATCAGAAGTCCTATACTTTTTATACTCTTCAACTGCATCTTCCTAAGTTCCACCATAGACTCCAAAATCAGGTAAAGTATCACCAGATTCTGGGTCAATAGAAGGTTTTACCATATAATCAATTAAACCAATACCTAAACCATTACCATCTATAATTAAACGGCGTGCTCTAAATTTATAATATAATTTTTTAAGAGCAATAGCCTAATCACCAAAATGTTCATCTGTAATTGTAAAAATATTAACTAAAGATTTTAATGAAGGTCCCTATGGTTGTGGCGTTACTTTAAAAATACAAGCAACTGTATCACAACCTTTTCTACCAACATCAACAGAAATAATATAATATTGATTTTTGCTTGTTCTACCAGAAGCTTCATATTCTGGTTGTTTTAAAATTCTACCTCGATCAAACATTTCAGAATTAAAGAAAGCATCTTCAACATCACCAGTCCAACGAGATTCATATTCTCGTTCAAATGATGCTTCATTAAATGTTCCTTCATCTTTTTGGTCTTGAATAAATGTTTTACTCTATAATCCTACTTCTACTGGAAGTCGCCAAGTTCCTCCAATAACCATACATCGTTCTGGTTGAGTCACCATACGAACTAAAAAACCAATTAATCGTTCATATGGAAATGTTCCTTTATATCCAGCAGTAGTTACAAAAACCTAACTTTTATTTAAAGTTTCTTCGCTTTGAGTTGAACCATCCATACATCTACGAGAAATAGCCATAGTAGGAATAATTACTTCACGCAAAACTTTATCATCTACACCAACGCATTCTTCTACTAATCCACCGTGTCGTCTTTTACCACGAGAACTTTCTCTCGCCGCAATATTATCTAGGGTAGAACCACTTTTAAAAACATATTTACAATAATCTTTTCCTTCTAAGGTTTTACCTCTGCGCCAATCTATTTCTCTATTAAATGTAGGAATTAAAGTACAAATTTCATTTACTTTATCTTTAAGAATTCCTGCGGCTTGTTCTTTACCACCAGAAGTAACAAATAGTTTTGCTCTTGGATATAAAATACATCTTATCATTAAAGCCATAACAGATAAGAAAGATTTAGAATAAGCGCGAGGGAAAACCGCATATACATATTGGTGTCGCATTACACAACGTAAAAAAACTCTTTGATAAAAATAAAAATTAAATTCACCTTCGCGCACTTCTTGACGAGTTCCTCTTACCATAAAATCCACAAACAAATCAGGATATTCTCTCCAAAAAGATATATAATTACGCAAAGGTTCTTTAATAGCATTAATACGTTCTGGTGAAATACCTATTTTCTATCTTTTTATACTAATATTTAATAAATCTTGAAGAGCCATTACATATCTCCTTCCTTAGAAAGAAAATCTAAGAGTTGAGCATCATCTATTTCTTCATTTTCAAGAAATTCACTATATTCTTCAAAATCAGAATCGTGAAGTTGTCCTTCTAATTCTTCTATTGTAT
>Ga0310690_10002967_pt1 | contig 26467 bp, 19 predicted proteins | sample AusTroGonzalo_MG_2_FD_207661 | JGI IMG/M metagenome (GOLD analysis project Ga0310690, IMG submission 207661) | Bovine rumen microbial communities from tropical cattle in Woodstock, Queensland, Australia - Gonzalo_04 (v2) (version 2) | ecosystem: Host-associated > Mammals > Digestive system >...
TCCGTTTTTATATCATAGTAAAGGAAATGATCCGTTTATGCAATCCGGCGACCGTTCAGCTATTCTCGGCACCATGCCGATGACCCGCCTGGTACCCAAAGTCAGCATTCCCATCATGTTTTCGATGCTAATCCAGGCCCTTTACAACATCGTGGACAGCATCTTTGTTTCCCAGTTCAATCCGAACGGACTGACCGCAGTTTCCCTTGCCATGCCGTTCCAGATGCTGATGATCGCGCTTTCAACCGGTATGGGCACTGGTATTAACAGCCTGCTCAGCCGCCGGCTGGGTGAGCGCGATACCGATGGTGCCAAGCGTGCCGCGTGGAACGGCCTGCTGATCGAAGTCCTCGGCAGCTGCCTCTTTATTATCTTCGGTCTGCTGCTTGCCGGCGCGACCATGCGCCTTGTCGTTTCAGAAAACCTAGCCAACGCGGACAGCATCCTTTCCATGGGAACGGACTACCTGACTATCGTCACTGCTTTCAGCATAGGGCTCTTTCTTGCCATCTACTTTGAGCGCAACCTGCAGGCCACCGGCAATTCCATGCTGTCCATGGTGACGCAGCTCTGCGGTGCTGTCACCAACATCATCCTGGATCCCATCATGATCTTTGGCTATCTGGGCTGTCCGCGTTTGGGTGTCTCCGGCGCCGCTGTCGCCACCGTTATCGGCCAGTTTGTTTCAGCCCTGATCGGCTTCATCCTGAACCAGAAGAAGAATCCGGAGCTGCGCCTGAGCCTTCCTTACTTCAATATCAACCGTCATGATCTGTCCGGCATCATTTCTGTAGGCCTGCCCAGCACGATCATGGCTTCCATCGGATCCGTCATGAACATCGGCATGAACGCAATCCTCTCCGGTTTCGCTCAAAGCAACGCGGCGCTGAACGTCATGTCGGTCTACTTCAAGCTTCAGTCCTTCATCTTCATGCCGGTATTCGGCCTTTCCAACGGGATCATCGCCATCATCGCGTATAATTATGGCGCCCATATCAAGGAAAGAGTCTATCAGTGCATCAAGGTTGCATTATGCTGGGCCTGTGCGATCATGCTGGTCGGCACCCTGGTCTTTATGATCTTCCCCGGTCAGCTGATGTCCATTTTCGAATCCGAGGCAGAGGCTGAAATCACTTCCCAGATGACCGATATCGGCATGGTAGCTATGCGGATCATCTCTTCCAGCTTCCTGATGGCAGCCATTGGCATTACGCTTTCAACTGTCTTTCAGGCTGTCGGCCGCGGCACTTACAGCATGATCATCAGCATTGCCCGCCAGCTGGCAATCCTCTTGCCCGTCGCCTGGCTGATCGCCCGGCTGACCGGCGATGTCAAGGCTGTCTGGTGGTGCTTCCCCATTGCGGAACTGGCCGCCCTGGTCATCAGCATCTTCTATTACCGGAAATGCGACAGGGAACTGATTTCTAAACTCTGACAGATCAGTCCGCCCTGTTGCGGTATTCCGGGTCCTCATCAATCATCGCAAGCATAATATCTGCAAAAGCGGGATCGAACTGAGTTTCCTTCCCGTTTTCCAGTTCTTCCCTGACTTTCTCCTGCGGAAGGATGTCACGGTAGCTCCTGCGGCTTGACATCGCGTCATAGGCATCAGCTACGGCAATGATCCGGGCTTCTTCGGGAATACTGTTCCCAACCAGGCCATCCGGATACCCTTTCCCGTCATATCGTTCATGATGCCACCGGGCGCCTTCCGCCAGCTTGGGCATTTCCTCAATCCGCTGGAGAATCCGAGCGCCGACTCGGGAGTGGGTTTTGATGGTATCATATTCTTCCGGCGTCAGCTTTCCCGGTTTGTTGATGACGTTGTCCGGAATGCCGATCTTTCCGACGTCATGCAGCAGGCCCATCATATACAGATCTTCCTGCTGCTTTGTCGTATATCCATATCTGCGGCTGATCTCCCTGGCGTATTTCGCCACCCGGGAAGAATGACCGTTCGTGTATTTGTCCTTGGCGTCAATCGCTTCCGCCAGCGTCTGAACTACATGCAGGGACAGCTTTTCAATCTCTTTTGTCTTTCGTGCCACAGCTTCTGACAGGTTTTTCTGCAGGTGGACCAGTTCAATCGTGTGTTTGACCCGCTGCGTCAGCACATCAGGCTGGAACGGTTTTTTGATAAAATCCACCGCGCCAAGCTGCAGGCATTTAGCCTCCGCGCCTTCAGTATCATCCGCTGTCAGGAAAATAACCGGAGGCACCGCTTCCTGATATTCCCGTTTCATGCGTTTGAATGTTTCCATGCCATCCATGTCCGACATCATAATATCAAGCAGGATCAGGTCCGGCTTTGTCTCCTTCATCATCGCCAGGAGTTCCTCTCCGGAAGCAAGTGTGGTTACCTTCAGGTGCTGTTTGCTCAGGATGCTTTCAGCCAGCATTCTGTTTGTGGGGTCATCGTCCACCACCACAACCCATTCTTCCACATCCTGGTTCCGCTGCCGTTCCTCCGTGCCGGCGTGTACCTGGCCATACTCATAGGATATGCCGGCCCGGTCAGCATATTCGGTCTCATTCCATTTGTGCAGAAGTCTGCCAATAACCCGGTCAATATCATGTTCATAAATCTCAGGGAGCAGAAGGAATAGTTGATTATCCCCGCACTCCATCATGACATCGCTGTTTCGAAGCGAATTTCGGATCTTTCTCCTGAACTGGATAATCAGTTCCGTCCGCTCGGAATCGCTGATTTCAGCCCCCACCTTCAGCGTCAGCAGGACACGGAACGCGCTGCTGTGATACCGGTCCATATACCGGACCATATATTTATAGATACTGCCGAAAACATCCCGGCCCATCCACATGGCACTGGGAGCTTCCATTCTTTCTTCCAGAATCGCCGTAATGGTTTCAAGGCTCAGTTCCCTGTTTCTGTTTTCGCCATCTTGGTTGAGCATTGTGTACAGGCGCCCGCCGTGTTTGCCGTTCTTCTTGACGATATACAGGGCCTGATCTGCGAGATGGAACAGTTCAGGATAGTCTTTGCCGTATTCCGGCACCAGAACCGCGCCAACCGAAACGCCTGCGGAAAAAGGTGTCCTTTCCCCCATGATCGCTTTGGCACCGTTGATATATTCTTCGTTGATGCGGCTGGCAAAGTGTTCCAGTTCTTTACTGTCTTTCATATTCTTCAGGAACACAACAAACTCATCGCCGCCAATCCGGCCGCATTCATCATCTTTTCGCAAGTTTGCTTTCAAAGCCCTTGCGAACATAATCAGAACCTGGTCACCCACATCATGGCCGAACAGGTCATTAACCATTTTGAAAGCATCCAGATCCAGCACGCACAGCAGACCCTTTTCTTCGTTGCACAGCCTGTCCATCCTGGCTTCAGAGGCAGCTTTGTTGAGGAATCCTGTCAACGGATCAAGCTCGGCATTCCGGGCGAAAAACTTCATCTGCTTCTGGATTTCCAGGATCTTATGAACCCGGCTCACAAGCACTTCAGGATCGAAAGGCTTTTTGATATAGTCCATGGCACCGGATTCAAGACCTCTTGTCTCCTGTTCCTGTCCGTCCTCAGCAGTCAGGAACACAATCGGGACCTCGTTCCCCGGTTCCATTTCTTCCTGCAGCAGCTTCATGGTCTCAAAACCATCCATGCCCGGCATATTGACATCCAGCATGATCAGGTCCGGAAAACCGTTCTTACGGATATAATCCAGCGCGACCTGTCCGGATTTAAGTGCAGTTACTCGCATACCGGCTTTGCTTAAGATATGTCCTGCCACTTTCAGGTTACTGGCGTTATCGTCCACTACGATGACCCAATCAGCCATTGAAGTTCCTCCAAAGATCTGTTAATTCAATCATACTTTTTTATAATAATACTCCGTTTCCTTTATTGAAGGCAATATCCGCGCATAAAAAAGAACCTGCATGAGGAGCTTGCAAAAACACATTGATCCGCATATAGTGTAGCTTCGGTAAATAAGTGTTAAATGTGTTCATTCAAAACATTTTATATCTTTTTATTTGACTATGTCATTTACAATATACTATATTTTTTTATGTTGTGTTTATTTTAGCTCGATTATTCTCTGTTATACCGGGCAAGAAAAACTACTATAAAATTTTCAGATTTTTCAGGAGGATGATCATAATGCAAGATGTAAAAACAGACAAGATTTATCATTCAAATGTCAACCATTCTTTAGATTCTGTTGATATAGCTAAGTTCGTTGGCAGTATATTAATCTTTGCAATGCATTGCACTGCACTTGTTGATTATAAAATAACACAAAATCTTTTGGAAATAATATCTCATTGGGGGGTTCCATTCTTTTTTGTCAGTTCTTCATACTTCTTACACAAAAAAAACGCGGGAGGAAATATTGAAAGAAAACATTTATTGCATTATTTGTCCCGAATCGGTATGTTGTACTTGTATTGGATGATTTTTAATCTCCCTTCTATTTACATCATACATTTCTATCAGAAAGATTTATCTTCGGTTAATACTTGGCTTGATTTTTTTAAATGCTTTTTTCTGTCATCAACTTTTACTGGTTCATGGTACTTAGTAAGTTGCATTTTTAGTGCATGTTTTATTTATTGGCTCAGCAAACGGTTAAAGACAAAAATGATCTTGTTATTGACATTGCCATTTTATCTCTTATGCGTTTTCACTTCGGTATACAAAGGTATTTTGCCGGTACAATTATACAATATATTTTATGAGTTATGTTTCCCACTAAATATTTTCAACGGTTGTTTCTGTTTTGCATTAGGAAAGTATATATCAGAAAATGAGTATATGCTGACAAAATATCTGGCAAAAAAAAGGGCCCTGTTTCTTTTTGTGTTATCTTATTTGTTGTTTGTAATAGAAATACTATTCACAATGCATTTTAATGTATTTGGATCTACAAGTGTTGCTTTTTCTACAGCTTTATTGTCGTATGCTTTGTTTCTCATTTGCCTGGAAACAAAAATCAGCATAAAAAATAACATCTTGCTAAGGAAGCTGAGTATTATAATATATTGTTGTCAAAGCAACGTCCTGATTTTTAACAGCTTTTGCAAAAAAATACTTGGCGGGCATTCTTTTATAGCTTTTATTTTATCCTGTATTGTTGTTGCCATTATCTCACAAATAATCATTATCGTTCAAAAGAAGAGTCAACGGAAATGGGTTAATTACCTTACCTAAGGTTTGTTCAGTTGTCCATAGGCATGAGGTGATTTCGCTTTCCAACAATTTCTATTATGCAGCATTCATCTATATCCCGGAACATCGCCAGGATCGCAATATCCATTTTGCGTTTGAAGAATTATCCATATCCGTTTTTTCTCATTCCTGTTCCGAACTCATCAGGGAATAACGATCTTCTTCAATGATCATAGCGGTCAGTTTACCGCCTTTGCCACAGCCAGTATCAATACAGATGATTCCTTTATCCGGAAGCGGATACCTTTTCTCCTCATAAAGTTCTTCCGTTGTTTCACCATCGCCGGCAAACCAGGTTGCCTGTTCCAATGCAATATGTCCCGTAATGGTCAGTTTTCCTGAATACTTGTTTTGCTGCACAATCTCATGATCATGGATCAGGGTGTAATGATCATTTGTCTCCAGCGGCTCTATCAATGCACCTGCATGGACACACTGGAACTTGTCCGTCCGCCAGAAAAGGCGCAAATGATCCTGGAGCCAGGGAATAGTGTCCTCCATGCGCTCACCGGCATTCATGAATGACCGGACTGTCGCCTGACGTCCCACGTGTTCCCAGATCATACGCTGCTGCTTTGTCAGTTTAGGCTGAAGCAGATAATCTTCATGGTTTCCTAGCAGCAGCACAAAGCTGTCCCCGAACTGTTCAGCCAGGTTCCGAACTGTCTGATACACTTCGCGGGAATCAGAACCGCGGTCGAAAAGGTCCCCCAAAAAGATCAGGCGATCCTTTCCCGGAACCGGTTTTATCCGCTCCATCAGCGTTGTCAAGCTTTTATTACAGCCATGAATATCTCCGATGATAATATCTTTGATCACGGTTCAGCCTTTTCCTCCATCATATTCATTCCATGATTGCTCCTGTTTATATTATTCACTTCGTTTCTTTCAGGTACTTTTTTGCATCCTTGATAAAGCTTGCAATAATCAGAATCATAACTATACCTATCGGGAATGCTGCAATGATCGACACTGTCTGTAGGTTGGCCATAGTGCCTTCTGAGAAGATCAGCGCAATAGGAAGCAGTATGAGCAGAAACGCCCAGAAGAGCTTCATCTTCTTGCTCGCAGTTTCATCATTATTTATTTTTTTATAACTATAGTTTGATGCTACCATTGTTATGCTGTCAAACGATGTTGCATAGAACGCGAACATTGCCAGTGCAAGTACTACAAGGAAGATTGTAGACACGGGCAGTTGGTGAATGATGTCAATAATTGTTTGATACAGATCTTCACCGTTAGCATGATATTGAGCAACAGCGTCAAACGTACCATGAACCTTCATACCTAAACCAAAATTACCGAGAATTATGAAAGATATCAGTGTACTGGCAGTTCCGAATATATAAGATCCCATGATAACCTGCCTGATCGTTCTGCCACGGCTAATCATACCCATAAAGAAAGGAGCCGCAACACACCATACCATCCAATAAGCCCAGTAGAAAATCGTCCAATTCTGTGCAAAGCCCGCTTCCGTTCTGGTGGCATCAGTCCAGGTTGACAATCCAATAAAGTTCTGAATCATATTGCCAATCGATGAAAGACCAGTTTCAAATGAAAATCTCGCCTCGCCACCAAACAGGAACACATACGCAAGGATAAAGCCAAATAGTATCATGCAGATCTTAGAAAGCATATTCACACCTTTAAGACCATTCATTACTGAACAAGTATAAATACCACATACAATCAGAAGGATAGCAATGGACACATACTTCGACCCTGCAATTCCAAACAAATCAGTTAATACCATTGAAAGCAGAGGCGTGGCTATAGAAAATGTTGTGGCTGTTCCTGCGATAAGGGCAATTACCGCAAGCAGATCGATTACTTTCCCCCACGGTCCGTCTGTGTGTTTACCAAGCAAAGGCCTGCAGGCCTCTGAATATTTCTGCTTATGGCAGCCTCTCACATGCAGCATAAAACCAAAGCCTGCCGCCAGAACAGCGTAGAAACTCCAGGGTATTAAACTCCAGTGATAAAGTGGAAATGTTGGTGCCCACTCATTGATATTACCAAATGCCAATACATGAGGTTCTTCATAGTAATAAATCCATTCACAAAATGAATAGAAAAGAATGTCTGATGCAAGCCCGCAAGTAAAAACCATCGCTCCCCAGGAAAAGAAACCATACTTTGGTTTCTCCCCGGGCTTGCCAATTGTTATTGAACCAATCTTGGAATATGAAAGCCATATTGATACAAGAAAAAAGCCGAGACCAATAATAAGATAGTAGGAACCCAACCTGTCTCCCAGGAAGCTTCTTATAACTTCCAGTGCGCTTGTTGAGTTTTCCGGAGCAATAATAAAATATGTACATAGAACAAGAATGCACGCAAGCGGGATAATCGTGGTAAAAGGATCAATTTTCCTTTTACTGTTTCCTTGAGTGATTTGACTATTCATAACCGATTTCCCCCATTCATGTTTTCTGACAGTTTATATCTTTGATAGCTGCTGTCTATCTGTATCAGCTCATCAAGATCATCAACCTCAATAATATCCGACGCTTTCATTTCCTGAATGCCTAAGGTGTAATCTTTGAAATGGCAGAACATCGCAACATCATCCCAATAAATCTGCCGATTGCCGGAGTCAAACTCGTATTCAAGATGCCTTCTCAGTTTCCTCCCGTCTTCTGCAGTCCATCTTGAGATCGAATAAAGCTGCCAACCATGAGAACCTCCTGTTCTCGAGCAAGACTTTACCACCCCATCTTTTACATCCAACAGCCATTCATTCGTATCTGTCTCGCACCAAACAGCGTTATAACCAGATAGTGAAAAGTGCGGATCAAGAACAGAACTGTTATAAACGATCTGATCGCCATCAAGGATAATACAGTCTCCCAAATGTTCACGGGCAACATAAAGTGAGCTAATGTTATTACAGGTATCAAAAAACGGGTTTTCAATTATGGTTATTCCCGCCCGGTTTTCTCCCCACGTATAAAACTGATCTTTCAGATAACCAACAACCACATAAATCTCATTAATACCATTCTGATGCAAAGCATCCACAACAGTGTCAATCATCCTTATACCGTTAACCTTAACCAGTGGCTTGGGGATTTCGAATGTCAGCGGTTGCATTCGTTTTCCGATACCTGCCGCCATGATGATGGCTCGCTTTACAGTGTGTGTGCGCTGTTGCGCTTCCTCTGTCACCCGTTCATGCCTCCCCCTGTTTCACTATTCATGAGTTCCGTAGCATACCTGTAGTATTCTTTCGCATAACGATACTGGCGGAGAGAATACTCGCCAAACTCAACACCAAGTTTACGCTTGAACTCACACCAGTTGGACCATAGTAGTCCGCACATAGCAATATAAGCATAAATCTTAGCTCTGGTAGTTTGATCGCAAATGCCGGTGGTTGAATATGAAAAGTAGATGTCAATAAGGCGATCACATTGACTCTTATTATATAAACTGTAGATACAGAACATGGCTATATCCACATGCGGATCTTGCATACCTGAGTATTCCCAATCAGTAAGCTGGAGTTCTTCAATACCAGATGTATTTTTATAAAATAAAAAGTTATCTGGAACCGCATCGATGTGCGTCAAACACCAGTCCTTTTTAGTGCCATTAATGAAGGGTTGAAGACTCAGCACATTCTCCTTTGTTTTTCTGTAGTCATGATAAACGCTCGAATTACCTTCCCACAAGCTTTCATAAAACTCAATCTGACCGACAATATCAAAAGTGTGACCAACCTGAAGTTTCATATCATGGAAGGCTTTAAGCTTCTTCATACAGAGTCTTAGATCATCAATATTCTCCGGATCACATACCCGGACACCATCAAGGTATTTCGTAATCTTATATCCGTTCTCAGGGTGTATATATACAGGATCGTCACAGAGACCATGACCACTGATGATTCTGAATACTTCTGCTTCCTGTTTCCGGTTAATCAACTGATCCGTCCCTTCGCCCGGAATCCTCATAATATACTTAGTGCCATTGGCAGAAAACAGGAACGACCGGTTTGTCATTCCTTTTTTTAAAACTGTGATGTTCGTTATTTCATTCTCATCACAATCAAGAGCTGTTGCGATCGTCTTAATTGCATCTGATTTCAGATGATTAGAGTCCGAATCAAGATCGCGAAGCTGCTCATAAGTATTGATCTCAACCACATCGATACTTCTGACAACTCTTGCCTGAACAATCATCCGATCTTTCTTATAAAGTGTGATCTCCCAGAAGTCTTCAGCATTGTCCTTATTATCTAAAATATTAAGCTTATCCCTGACAATTCCAGCTTCCGGCTCAAGAAGATAAGATATACCAATCATAGCATTGCCAATCTCTTTATCTCCTATCTTCACCAGTTCCATCTTCCGGTTAACACGAACAGTTGACTCTTCCTCGGTCAGATCACTTACCATATACCAGGAATATAGTTCTATGTTTGAGAACGGATTACTATCGAACCATATATCACATGGAACTATATATGTGTTATGGATGCGATCTGCAACCAATGAGAGGCTGTGAAGATTGTTAGAAGACGCATAGTCAGGATTTACAACCAGATCAACACCGTACTCATCAATCAGATATTCAAAACTATCTTTCATGAAACCGACAACAACCGTAATATCGTTGATGCCCACGGCGTGCAGCTGAGATATCAGTCTGTCAATCAGTCTCTCTCCGTTTACTTCCAGCAGGGCCTTTGGCGTAGACAAGTTAATCGGTACCATACGCATTCCAAAACCAGCAGCAAGGATGATTGCATTTTTCGGAGCTTTCGACATAATCTCTTCTTTAGCTTTCGCTGTCAGTTGTATACGCTCATCAAGGCAACCGTCATTCATTAGCTGTTTTAGGGATCTGTTAACCACACCAATTGAATGACCTGATCTCTCCGATAAGTTACGCTGATTGATAAATGGTTCATCGTATATTATTCGCAAAATATCAGATTCCTGATGATTCATGAACACACCCGCCTCCGGTTTTCGTGAACGCAAGGATATAATATAACTTTTTCATGTGTCTTGCAAGGAGTTAGATACATATTATTTATTTCTTGAAGTATTTTCCCAGCCTGATCTAAATTGCTTTGGCAATTCCCGATACTTGTGGGTATTAAGATCGTATTCCTTGGTTGTTTTTATCCTTGTCGAAATATGGAAAACAAACTTTATATCAAAGAATATATGCTTTCATATTATGCTTGGCAGCGTTTTGTTGTTCTTCAGATGGTATCTTCATGTAATCCCCGTATTGCATTCTGAGCCATTCATCATATCTTCTTGGTGCTTTATACTTTTTTCCTTCAAATTCGACATCGATCAGCTCCTGGAAAACGGCTTTTTCCACGCACCACGGTTTATAAAAATCCGGTGATGAAATATCAAAAACCAGATTGGATTCTGTTTCTTTATATTTTCTGCTTTGTTTCACAATTTTCCTAACAAAATACTGCTTTGGAAGGCATTTGAAAACCAGTCTGATCAATTTGCCGAATAATCTTCTTACAGTCAGCGGTCCCTCGCCCATAGGAAACTGAAATCTTCTGAGATTTGAATAATGTCTCAGTTTCCGATATGCTTTTTCCCTTTCTTTCTCATCAGACGGTGCATCATCGTAAACAAAAACATCGACATATACGTTTGTTTTGAGCCCATGCTCCCCCATTTCATACACAAGTGTGTCTTTATCGAGCATTTTACCATATGTATATGGATAGTCCGGATTTAATTCGATACATTCAAACCGATATCTGTCATCCTGTTTTTCTCTGCATATTTCAATCAGCCGGTCATAATCCTTCCTGAGCATGGATATATCAATGTCATCATCCCATGGAATATAGCCCTTATGGCGAATTGCCCCAATCAGAGAACCATAATCAAGCCAATAGCTTAAATTGTTTTTTTTGCATAATGCTGCAGTATAATCTAAAATACCGATTTGAATCTTTTTCAGTTCTTCGCCGGATAATTCTCTCATGTTCTGTATCTCCTTCTCCGGATTCACTCTTGTTTGTTCTGAAAAAAGACAAGTTTAATTGTATGGAAGATATTATACAGGCTCACTGAATGTATCCGGTTTTTCCGCGTTGAAAACTTCATTGCAGGTCATCACCGTAACCAGGTCTTCCGCATCAGACAAATTAGTGATGCTGTGTGTCCATCCCGGGATCATGTATACTGCTTCAATCTGATCCCCCGATACTTCAAACTCAACCGTTTCATTCGTGTTGATGTTCCTTTCCCGGATCAGGCCATGTCCGTGAACCACAATAAACTGTTCCCATTTGCTGTTGTGCCAGTGCTGTCCCTTTGTGATCCCGGGCTTGCTGATGTTAATGGATACCTGCCCGCAGTCCGCGGTATGGACCAGTTCGGTAAAACTGCCCCGGTTATCACAGTTCATTTTCAGCTGATATTTAAAGGCTTCTTCGGGCAGATATGTCAGATATAGTGAAAAGAGTTTCTTTGCAAACGATCCATCCGGGATCTTTGGCATCAGCAAGCTAATCGGTTGCTTTTTAAACTCCTCAAGCAGATCTAAGATTTCTCCAAGTGTAACAGTATGGGTTATCGGAATAAAACAGTATTTTCCGTCCGGTACAGCAACCGGTTTTACACCATCGTATTCACAGTGTAATTCCTTACCTTCCAGCAGGTCCAGCATGCCGTCAACAAGATCATCAATATAAAGCAGTTCCACTTCATTGTTCCGGTCAGAGACGGTATAGGGCAGGTCGTTCGCTACCGCGTTGCAGAAGGTTGAAACTGCAGAGTTGTAGTTTGGCCGGCTATGACCCATCAAGTTCGGAAAACGATAGACAGCCGCCTTGACACCCTGTGTTCCCGCATATTCAAAAAAGAGTTCCTCGCCTGCCAGCTTGCTCCGCCCGTATTCACCGTCATACCGGCCGATCAGGGTTGCCTGGATGGAAGAAGAAAGCATCACCGGTGCCTTGCTTCCATGCTTCTTCAATGTGTTCAGCAATGTGGAAGCAAAGCCGAAATTTCCTTTCCGGAATTCCTCCGGATCTTTCGGCCGGTTCACGCCGGCAAAGTTGAAGACGAAATCTGCCTTTTTGCAATACGTATCCAATTCTTCTGGAGTGCTGTCAATATCATAGGAAAAGATATCTTCGATCTGTATTCCCGGACGGGTCCTGTTCTTCCCATCCCGGATGTTCTTCAGGTTGTTCACAAGCGCCGTTCCGGCCATCCCTTTGGCACCTGTCACCAGAATCCTCATCGATCCTTCCTCCATACCATCCTGTTTACAACATTGACATAGCTCTGGATAATCCTGACCACTTTCATGCTGACGCATTCGTTGGTATAGTCCGCACACGGGTGCCCCAGGACATTCTTCCGTTTCATCTCAATTGCCATTTCCGTAGCCTGAAGCAGCTCGTTGGTTGAAATTCCAGCCAGGATAAAATCTCCTGCTTCCAGCGCCTCCGGACGTTCCGTTGAAGTCCGGATACAGACCGCGGCGATCGGATGGCCGATCGACAGATAGAAAGAGCTTTCCTCCGGAAGCGTTCCCGAGTCGGAAACTACAGCCAGGGCATTCATCTGCAGTTTGTTATAGTCGTTGAAACCAAGCGGTTCATTGATCCTGACACGGGAATCAAGTTTGAATCCCGTAGCTTCCAGCTTCTTCCTGGAACGGGGATGGCAGGAATACAGGATCGGAACATTATATTTCTCAGCCAGCTTATTAATCGCTGTAAATAGGGATTCAAAGTTCTTGTCTGTATCGATATTCTCTTCCCTGTGTGCCGACAGCAGGATATACTGTCCCGGTTTCAGTCCCATCCGTTCAAGCACGTTGCTGGCCTGAATCTTTTCGAGATTACCCCGCAGCACTTCTGCCATGGGAGAGCCCGTAACATATGTCCTTTCCTTCGGCATTCCCATCTCATGTAAATACTTCCGCGCCGGTTCACTGTATGGCAAATTCACGTCAGAGATTACATCCACGATCCTGCGGTTTGTCTCCTCAGGCAGGCATTCATCTTTGCACCGGTTTCCGGCTTCCATATGGAAAATCGGGATATGAAGGCGTTTGGCGGAAATCGCTGAAAGACATGAATTTGTATCCCCGAGGACCAGCAGGGCATCCGGCCTGATCTCAGTCATCAGTTCATAGGACCGGGCAATCACGTTGCCGCAGGTCTGGCCAAGGTTGTCTCCAACCACATTCAGGTAAACATCCGGGCCTCCCAGATCAAAATCGCTCCAGAAAACGTCGTTCAGCGTTTTGTCGTAATTCTGTCCCGTATGAGCCACGATACAGTCAAAGTATTCCCTGCAGCGCTTAATCGTTGCCGCCAGCCGGATAATCTCAGGACGGGTGCCTACGATGATCAGGAGTTTGATCTTGCCGTTGTTTTTCCATTCAGTCATTGGTTTATTCCTCACTTGCTTTTCAGTGCTTCCTTGACATAGTCTGTGGTCAGGATCTTCTGGACGACTCCGTCTACATCCAGCAGTTTTGTATTATGGCTGGTATAGCTCTCTTCCGCTTCCGTCATAACCTGACCTTTGACAAAATATTTATCATAGTTCAGGTCCCGGTTGTCCGCCGCCACCCGGAAATAGTTGCCCATATCCTCTGAACGGAGACGCTCTTCACGGGTCATCAGCGTCTCATAGAGCTTTTCTCCGTGTCGGGTACCGATGATATTGGTGCCCGTATCACCGAATAGTTTCTGTACTCCCTTTGCCAGGTCACCGATCGTGCTGGCATCCGCCTTCTGGATGAAGAGGTCGCCCGGGTTGGCATGTTCAAAAGCGAAACGGACAAGTTCAACCGCTTCATCCAGGTTCATCAGGAACCGGGTCATCGCCGGATTGGTAATCGTGATAGGATTGCCCGCTTTAATCTGGTCAATGAACAACGGAATAACTGATCCGCGGCTGCACATGACGTTACCGTAGCGGGTGCAGCAGATCACTGTGCCACCGAGTTCCGCAGCGACGCGCGCGTTTGCCGTGATCACATGTTCCATCATCGCTTTGCTGATACCCATGGCATTGATCGGGTAAGCAGCCTTGTCTGTTGAAAGGCAGACAACACGTTTGACACCTGCGTCAATCGCTGCATGAAGCACGTTGTCCGTCCCTTCCACATTCGTTTTCACTGCCTGCATCGGGAAAAATTCACAGGACGGCACCTGCTTAAGCGCCGCGGCGTGAAAGATATAATCCACTCCCGGCATGGCGTCCGCGACAGAGCGCGGATCGCGCACATCCCCGACATAGAACTTCACTTTAGATGCATATTCAGGATATTTTGCCTGTAATTCATGGCGCATATCATCCTGCTTCTTTTCATCCCGTGAAAAGATACGGATCTGGCCGATGTCTGATGTCAGGAAATGCTTCAGAACCGTATGGCCGAAGGAGCCGGTACCGCCGGTAATAAGCAGGCATTTGCTGTTAAAGGATGACATTGTTTCCCCTCCACACTCTGATTGGGATTTATTATAACATATTTTATTTCTTTTCTTTTCCCCTGAACCCTGTCAGAAATACAGAATCCAGCATCATTCTGGCATTTTCCCTTATATCCGGAATAAAGAACGGGACAACAAAAGTAGTAAATATCTGCGCCGTCAGCGATGCAACTGCTGCACCTGATGCACCGTAGTGCGGGATCAGAAGAGCATTCAGAATCACATTCACGATTGCGGATGCAGCATAAATCTTGAAAAGATGTTTCTGTTTGTCTTTCGTAACAACCCAGGCCGTCCTGGCAACTCCCAGATAAGAAAAGCCTGTATACCATGTAATAATCCGCAGAGGCACTACTGCCGGAAGATACTTTTCTCCATAAAGAATTCTGATTATAAGCGGTGCGAATATCGTAAAAATGATTGAAACCAGCACCGAAATATAAAACACAATGGAATACAACTGAATATTCTTTTTCCTGAATAATTCTTCTTCATTGTTTTTTGCCGCTTCAAATATAGGCGGATATGCAGATTCAATAATTGCGCTCAGGACAAAACTCCACATCATACACAAAGCCACAGCTGTAGAATAATACCCCACTTCTGTCTCTCCCATAAGCGGCTTTAACATGAGTTTGTCGGTTTGTCCATAGATTGCGATCATCATTCCCGACAGAATAAAATGTTTGCTTTTTTGAAGCAGTTGTTTACCATACCTCAGTGAAAAAGAAAGTTTTTCACCGCCATGCTTTTTATACTGATAATACTGAAGAATACCAAGGCAGATATAGTCAACTGATGAAACAAGCGCAAAATATGTTACAGGTTTTTGCCTTATTAATAAACTTATCTTATATGCAGATGAAATCACATAAGCGATCAGCGTAGACAGTGCGGTCACTTTGGATTCAAGCCTGGATTGAAACCAGTAAGCGAACACTTCCGCAATATGGAAAACCATTCCAAAGGCTGACAACGCCACCACAATGATTGTTGTTTTTTCACCGGCATCAACAAAAAAGGAGATCAGCACGATCATAGCAGCAGAAAGCAAACTGGATACTGCCCGTAAGCCAAGACTTGTTCCGATAACCATCCCGTTCTGTTCCGGATGGTCAATGATTTCCTTAACTATTACATCATTTATACCCAGTGTACAAATAGCGGCAAAAAAGCCTGTATACGCGCTTGCATAGTTGATCAGGCCAAAATTGGATGGACCCAGATAGCGCGCGGTCAGCATTCCGACAACGAGGCTGAATCCCATCTGGATGATTTTTCCTATGATGATATACCAAGCGTTCTTAGCAGTTTTATTCCTGAATACTGATAATATCTTCATGAATACTATTCCATCCGTTTCCCAACAGGCGTTGTTTTCAAAAGCAGATCCGGCCGGTATCTATTCTTTGTTCCCGTGATCGTCTTCGTATTGCTTTTTCATCTTTGACAGATCGCTTTGAACTCTTTTTCGGTACTGATGATTTCCATAGTGTTCTGCAGGGCTGCAGGGACCTGATGTGTAAAAATCGCTGGATTGGTGATTCCTGATACGATCACATAAAGCCAGAATTCTGACTGCGCTTTGTCTTGCGTTCCAGGATTCATGAATTGTCCTGTATGCATTCTTTCCAAGCTTTTCCCTGAATGAATTATCACAGATCAATAACTTAGTCCAGTAGTTGACTGCTTCCTGATCACCAAATGGATAGATAATCCCGTTTACTCCGTTTTTCACCAAGAACCCTGCGGATCCGACTGCGTGACTGACAACAACCGCGCATCCGCTGTTCATGGATTCATTCAGAACCGCGCCCCATCCTTCACTATAGTCACTGGTAAACAGAAAAACAGACGCCTCTTCCATATTTCGCCTGACAGAATCAGGAGGCATTGATCCCATTAAATGGACTTTGTCTTCCAGTCCATACGCATGGATCATGGTTTCTGTTTCCTGGCGTATTTCACCATCCCCGATTATCCTCATTTCAAAGTCTATACCATTCTGAGAAAGATAATCCGCTGTTTTGACAGCGATTCCCGGATTTTTATATGGAATAATCCTGCCCGCCCACAGTATAACCGGCTTGGACTGTGCTCTCTTCCTTTGCATGAGAGCAGCAATATCATAGGTGTAATCCCTTGGAAAATATCCCCATTGATAGTATCTTCCCCAATACGCGCCAATCATTCTGAAGTCATTTGAAGTATACTGGCTCGCGCATAATATATAAACATTATTTTTTTTACGGAACAGATATGATTTCAGATATGCGAGATAAGTCTTTATCATCAGTTTGTTTTCATTTGGCTTGAACAACCGTTCAGAATAGATAAAGCTTGGTTTGCCGGCCTTTTCCCTTAATCTGATATATTTTACAGGCGCCGCTCCGAAAATAATGAAATCGCACTCATCAGCCAGTTTCATGGCTTTCTTTTCATTTTCCTCGTTTTCATATGTTTTCAAAACGAAATCATACTTTGAGTTCATATCTTCATATCCAAGTTTCATCCTGAAATCCGGGATTTCATCGCATGCGATAAAAGTAAAATCACCTTCCAGCAGTTTCACCATTTCTATACAAAATGGCAGTTGATGATGATTAAGATAATTTGAAAAAAAAGCTATTCTCACTGCGTTTCTCCCTGTCTGCGACTCATTTCATATTCTTCCCGGTATCGGATATTTGCTGCTCGATCATAAAAGGATCGCTAATTATACTCCCTCTCTTTATTGTTGTGATTCAGTCAACCGTTTAATTGAACCATATATTACACAGAAGCTTGCGAACAGCCATGGAGCTCCAAATAATATGGGTTCTGACGCGAATGCAACAAAAATGGATACCATAACATTCAAGATCATACTTTTCAGTTTCCTGTCGATTTCTTTGTCCCTGAGTATCTTAACACATTGAATTATTGCATCAGTCAGCATCACAATGACTGCGCCGCAGGCAAAAATACCTGCCATGCTGTACGTGTCCAGAATGATATCATGCGCGTAGTCGCCGACCAACCTGCCTAGTTCATTCCTGCCAAATGGATAATCAAGCATGTATTTAATATACATCAGTTTATGATTCATCCGGCCGTCTTCAGTCAGTTCTGACGCCCCATATTTGGTGAAAAAGCGCTGGTAAAGATTTGATTTGCTGATGGTATCCATAATGCCAAACAAATTATTCCTCAAAACCAGCAGGATAAGGGCAATAATAATCAGCATAACGGTCATGCCGCGAATCAATTTCCAGGGATCTTTTGTTGATCCCCATATGATAAACATATTCACAGCAAATAATAAAACGATCAGAACAATGATTGTTCTGCCGCCCAGGATCAGATTGTAATATAGAATACTGATAAGAGCAGCAACAGCAAGCATCTTATATGCGTTTTTTTCGGTAGTAAAAAAAACTGATACAGCCACTCCTATCATCATAAAAGCCATCAAGGCCTGTCCGGTAGCGCTAAGCGCGGATTTTGTCCAAAAGTCAAAAGTATTCCTGTCAATACTTTTCCCCAGATTGCTGAACATATTGAGCAGATAATGACCGTATGCCCCGGCAGAAAGTACCAGCACTATGAGCAAAATATTACGTCTTGTTTGCTTCCCTGATTCACCCTCTGCAATGTTATATCCTGTCAACACACACATGGGATACACAACAGGCTGCAGGAAAAAAGTTATGTTACCTTGTGTATTTGATGAAAAAAGCAGCATGGAAACCATCAAAGCAAGCGATGAAAGTATAGCAAGCGGTATATCATATTTTTTGAATCGTACAAACAAAACCAGTGCAAATACCACCACTGCGCAATAAAATACTCTGTTGTTGAAATTCATAGCCATCAAGAACAAGAAAGCCATAATGACGGTATAGAGAAACCGGGATGATTCGATCCTGGTTTTCGATTGTCTTATATACCTGCTTTTGTTGTTATATTGATACATGGCAATCTCCATATCCGGAACAGTTTTGTGTTATATGCATAAGGATTTATAGGAAAGCTGTCATGGTACTCTTTTTTTCTTTCTTATTGTCTCATAAAGATCAATATAAGCTGAAAAACTGTTTTCAGCACTGAACACCGCAGCCCTGCGCATACAGTCCGCACTTGAAAAAGGCTTATCCCGGCAAACTGAAACAATTGCTTCTTCAAGTGATGTGATATCATCCTTCTCAATCACCAAACCACAGCTCTCGTCAATGATTTCCGGACTTCCTCCCGTTTTAAATGTTATAACAGGCGTTCCGCATGCCAACGCCTCAATATTCACTGTTGGAAAGGTATCCTGACGGGTTGGATTGACAAAAACATCAGCGATTGAGTAAATACCTGCAAGTTCTTTCTGATCTGATGTTTTGTGAATGGAAATTATCTTGGGATCAAGTATATTATCTGTTTTGTCTGTCGTTCCTACAATTACAATCACATAATCATCCGGCAAAGCTCTCGCTAATTCCTGAAACACATCCAGCCCTTTTGTCTCATCCCAACCTAATGCCACACCCAAAATAACTTTTTTGTTTTCCAGATGATGTATCTTTTTGAAGTCACTGGTCGTTGGTTTAAAGATTGTCGAATCTATGCCATTATGAATTGTCTGTACTTCTGTTCCTCCCAAAAATGATTGCTTGACCTGATTTTTAAGCCATTCTGAAGGTGTAACAATAATCAAATTTTGTATCTTGCTGAAGTTTTTCTTTTTATACTTCCACATCCACCTTGAATTGTCCGGAAAAGACTCCGGATATTTCTTATAAAGCGGGCAGCCGGAACATCCTTTTCTCCACTTCATACAATCGATCATTTCGTAATGCGGGCAATGGCCTGTAAAAGGCCAGCAATCATGAAACGTCCAGACTGTATTGTTGCAGAATCTCTTTATTCCAAACATCAGGATCGGAATATGAATACAGAAAGCATGTATATTATGCACGTGTATTATATCCGGCTGTAGTTTTCGAAATTGCATAATTAATCTGAGTGTGGGAACAATTGAAAAAAAGCCATTCGCACCTGTAGCTCTGCCAAGAACATAATGAATCATGTTCCCTAAATAGCTCAGATAGTATTGATGCCCTTCCATCGGTTTGCGCCCGTCTTTATGCCCTATAGAAAATGTATAGTATTCATGCCCTGCCTGTCTGGCATATTCTGCTATGCCTCGCATGATTCGACCGGTACTGCCGTAGTCAACTGTATTAATCGCAACAATCTTCATTTCCGCACACCCAACGCCAACATTAGATTTTTCGATGCATCCCAGACATTTTATTGAAGGCCGCGTTGATTCGCCATCTTTGACATCAATTCAACAATCTTATTTGTCTGCATACCCGCGTTTTTATTCTTAACAATCCAAGCCTGAGCCTCCATGCCAATTCTGAATAGTTCTTTTTTATCTTTCCCGAGAATCTTCTCCAGCATCTGTTTAATCTGTTCAACCTTGTCATCCGTTTCTGTAATATAAAAAGAATATTGCATGTACTCCTCCGGAATGCTTGGCAAATAGAATGCCAGCATCGGCGTTCCGGAAGCAATGTATTCCATGTTTTTCGATGGAAATGAAAACGCAGTCCATTCCTCAAGCGGCGGCCGTGGGTTAATCAGCAGCGTGGCTTTCTTTTCTTCACTGACTATCTGTGTGTTCAGCAATTCCCCTCCATATCGGATTCTGGGATCCATCTTCTCGAAGGTATGGATTGTCTCAACACTTGGTCCCGTTCCGTACAACACAAGTCTGGCTTCCGGATCTTCAACCTTTGTAAAAGCCTGAAGCAGATCATCAACACCAAATATATCCTGAAGCACACCTGCCATCATACAGACTTTGGCAGGATATTTTCCTTCCAATGTGTTCGGCTGATCAACAACATGCTCATCAACAATCCCTTCAATAACAATATAGGGTTTATTTTTTCTATTAAGAACCCTGTTCATCTGTTCTGTCAGAAACACATAGCCATTGTATTGCTGAATAAGGGAATTTTTGATCCTGTATGGAATCGTGCGAATCCCCTTCCGTTTCTCGCCCGCTCTGATACTGGGCACGTCTGTGACATAAGCTACTTTTTTGATATAAAAAAATCTGGAAGCAATCCATAATGCAATAGAAAATTCGCCGACATCAATATCGCAGATTGCAATTCCGTCTTTATGTAAACGATGCCATTTGCAAATATATCGACACCCGTTAAATATCACCATAAACCTGTTCAATAATGTATTTTTATAGCAAGGCAGATACTTGTAATGAATCCCGTTTTCCGTTTCCTCCGGACGTTTATGTTCTTCTTTATCTATCTGAACCGGAAGCCTTTGTGATAACGCATCCACATGACATCCGTTCTGCGTAAGACCCTGGACTGACAGCCAATGAAACTTTTGCCCGGAATGGCTGGATGTCGAGGAAAACTTTTTGAATAATCTTTCGTATTCTTTTTTTGAGTATAAATACGATAAATATAGAACGTCCAAATACAATTCTCCTCCCCATAATGTCAAGCGAAAATCGTTGACGATCATGGCTTGCTTGACATTGTAATCGTTTATTACGTTTCTCAAGAGCAGTATCACACCACCGTAATGTCAGACACAGTACTCCTGTTCCTGATCGTACTTAATAAACCAACTGCTTGACGACTTTTCAAAATACTATACTGATAATTGTAAATACAATTCAATCAGTCTCTTATTCATTACGTCCCAACTGTAATTATCACGATAGATACATTTCATGCGAGCAGATATATCCGGCCATTCTTCCCTGCGTCTGATCAGTTCATGTATACCATTCTCAAATCCTTCTTCACTGAAATCAATTAATGTACCAATATTGTGTTGGTCTACCAAATCAGACATACCGGTTCCCTTGACCATAACAACCGGTTTCCCAAGCATCAGGCTCTCATAGAACTTATTTGGTGCTGCTCTTCGGCAGTTTTCATTTGACGGATCATAAATAGCAGTCATGATGTCACATTCTGCCTCCAACTGCAGAGCCTGGTTATACGGAATCCGTCCATAAAAATACACATTGTCTGTCTCTTGTGAAAGCTTTGTGAAAAATGATTCAAGTTGTCCGAAACCGGCAATATGCAATTCGACATCCGGAAGTCTCTCCATACAACGACCTACAGATGTAAGCATTCTTTCCTCTGCCAGTATCCCTACATATGCTATCTTTGGCCTTGGCGAATCACTCTGCAGGCAAAACTCTTCTGCTCCGGACTGCTGTTGCTTGAATGGAGTATTATGTATGACTACCAGTTTCTTAGGATGAGATCCCGCAATTTGTTCTTTTCTCTGTTCAGTGCAAACAATTGTTGCATCTGCCTGGTTAATAATATGTATCTGGATTTTTCTGACTATTCTTTGAAGAAAAGTCTTTGGTTCAGCATACAAAAAATCAAAGATATCAAAAATAAATCTCTGCTTTCTGGTGATTCGTCTGGAAAAAAAAGCCGTATCAAAATCACAGGCATGAATAACATCAAAATCTCTCTTATGTTTTTTCAGCCATCTTCTCATATGAATCTGAAACCTGAAAAACGGTTTCAAAGATTTCATTCCTGCCGAATAGGCTGCTTTATATCCGAGCCATGTTATTGGGATACGTTCATCTGCAACTGTTATGAATCCTTGTTCTTCCGGATGATCACTGTCGCGGTCCCAGGCGAGGATGTGAACATTATATCCAGCCCGAACTAATGACCAGGCTTCTTTTTCAACTCTTGAATCCGGCCTGACAGGATTTGAACGGATGATACAAATGCTTGTTTTCATATTCTTTCCTTTATTTATACTGTTTATGCAATGCTATTTATTTGTCCCAATTAAAGCTCTGCGTATTGTTTTAATCCCGTGAAGCAAATCAAACTGCCCATAACGCAGATCAACAGCTTCGTATTTACTGTCTCTGCTGTAAGTATGCACTCTGTCTGCTTTTTTATCTACAGGAAGATCCTCAACAGTTGTTTTTTTGACAAAATGTTCCTTATATGTTGTATTGTCGATTATGTCGATATGATACCAAAGAATCGCTTCACCATAAAATCGTGAACAATCCTGCGCAGGCCGCAGCCGCTCATCTTCAAGGATATATCCCGCGGGTCTGCCGACATTCTCAGAAAATAACTCTTCCGAAATGAAAACAAGCTCTTTCTTTGATAAATCAAGCAGAAAAACTCTTAGCCCCCACTTATTTCCAACCTTATGATAACCAAGAGCGTAAAGGTTGCCTTCATAGCTTACAATTGTTGTATCCACATATTTATCATTTTTTATCAGACTGCATTCTTTTTCCCACACATCTGGGAAATGCTCTGCTCTGTAAAGATCCAGTGTTTTTCCTGCTGCGCTTTCCGGTATCATGTAATGCTTTCCCTGCCATGCAAATACACACGGATAACTCAGATGAAATGGTTGCTCAATAATCCGCTTCTGGAAAACAGGTTTTCCATCAATAAAGCGGTAATAACCAATTCCCGCTTTGTCTTTTTTTTGATTGAAGAGTTCAACAAAAAGATAATGCTCTCCCCCATATTCATATAGCATTGGATCAGCAATCCATGTCCCTTCCGGTGCTTCTACAATAGTGTATTCAGTATCTTCCTGTCCTCGCAGCCTGTATGCTACTTCCCAATGGCCTCCGATAAAAAGCTTTCCGTAAATCCTTTTTATCTTACTGATTATCAAAATGATCTCTCCTTAAATAAAAGGAATCTGAATTCCGTTCTGTCTCAGCGTCTTTTTTGAAAACGTTTACTGTTGGAAAACGACATCCTGATATACCTTCTTCATCGCTATAACCGCATTTTCCATTGAATATATCTTTAGTCTTTCGGTATTCTGCGCAACTTCCTTCTCCGCAACTTCATGATTCATCGCTAATGTTATTGCGTTTTGCAAATCATCCGGATTAGTAACGTTAAACAACAATTGACTATCACATAATAAATCAACATTTCCCCGAATTCTACCGGCAACACAAGGGATCTGATTAGACATTGCTTCCAAAAGAGATACTGACAAACCTTCTCGAAAAGATGAAATGATGAAAATATCGGCTGCCTGATAATAATCCCCTACATCCGTCCTGAATCCGGCAAAAATGACCTGATCATCAACACCAAGAGAAATAGCCAGCTTTTCCAGGTCGTCCCTTAATGGGCCGACACCACATATGATGTACTTTATATCTTTGCGATTCAGTTTTGACAAGGCTTCAATGACAATTTTCTGATTTTTATTTTGATTAATTTCACCCACTGACAGCAGCAAAGTCTGATTGTCATCAATTCCCAACTCTGCTCGTTTATTTGCTCTGATTATGGCGTTTGGTTCATATTTATGTATATCCACGCCTACCCCTGGAACAATCACTGCTTTCCCACCAGGCTTATAGTGGAATGATTGTGCTCGTTGATAATCCTCCTGATTAATTGTAATCAGACAATCTGTCAAATGGGCCAGATATCTTTCCACAGGATAATATAGCAGCCAGTTTTTTAATGGAGCTCCTTTCCAGAAATGAAAGCCATGGGCCATGTATATCACTTTAGGAATATTCATTTTTGCAGCGCACAATCGACCAACCATACCACCGCTGGGTGTATTGCAATGCAGTACATCATACTGCTCTTTTTTCATGAGATTGAGCAGTTGCTTTCTCGCTTTCAGATTATTGATACTTAGCGGATTTCGGTCAAAATCGATATGCACCATCTTGATGCCATAATCTTCACAAAATTTTTCAAAGTGGCCTTTCTGCGCTAAAGACATATTATTCGCAATAGTAAAATCGATTCCTAATTCTTTAGCTGCCAGAATGGCTGACATAGCAAAATTGTTCATTACCTTTCCGGACCGATGTTTTACATAGAGCATTTTCATACATATATCCTCACACAATCAGAAAACACATGATCAATATTACATAGAAAAAACAGTGTTAAGCCAATCAACCATTCTCTTTTTTTCTTCTGCCAAATGAACCATATCCAGTTTTACGGGCCTGTCTGTGATGCCTTCTGCCCCTACACGTCCAAGAAGTCCAATACGATCGGTCTTCGCAAATAACATTGCACTATTGCCATACGCTAAAGTAACAGCACAGGCATGAATCCGGTCTGAAAGTGTCAATTCAGCATTTGCGTATAAATTCAGATAGCCATAAGGTAAATCTGCCACATATGAATTTGGTTGCCGATAAATCTTTCTTCGGAAGTGCGGATGGAAACGGTGATCTGTGCGGATCAGTTTGTACTTTCCTAATTGTTCTTTGCGTTTTTTTACAGGAAGCATACTTGAAATATAGATCAATGCATCTGTAAACCTGTCCGTCTTGGCAGATATTTTTGATAGCCAATCAGGATAAACGATTGTGTATGTTTGCCCTTCATATTCAAAGCTTTTTGAACTTGTCATCTCACTACTATCTGATACACAGATTGTTGGCTCATTGATCTTATCAAAATTATAAATTATATAAGGTGAATACTCAGAAAGGCCAGATGGTGAATAAAAGTCAGGTGAAAAAAAAGAAAAACATATGCCATTATAGGCATGCGTGGCAAACTTACCAAATTGGTTGTAAGTCATTTCATCCCTGGAACTAAGTACATAAGGGGGACATTGCCTGAAAAAGGCTTTTATCTCTTCACGTTCCTGTTCACTCAGTTTCATAATCCCGGCACTAAGGATCATATATCCTATACCACGATTTTTCAGTTTCAACAAAATGTCTTTCCACAATGTAAGGAAATATCTTGAGATTACGGGCCCTGCAAGAACAATGTAGTCAACATCCAATGCAGAAATGTATTCCAATTGATTTGGATCCGTATATAATCTTTTCCCGTAACTCGTTGTATATGTCTGCAGGTCCGAAACAACAGTCACATTCTCGCTGCCCAATATTTTTTTGAGAACATACTCTACCCCTAAGCTGAAAAAACCATTACCAATGTTTGTACACCAAAATCCTGTGCAATAGGCTACTTTCATTTATAATCCTGCCTTTATTTACTTATTCTCTATCTGTCCTACGTCTTCTCTTAGTTTCAAGTCGTTCATTATATTGGAGTGTAACTCCCTCATCTTCAAGGCCTTCTGTGCTTTCTTTATCAAACAAAATTCGAAGTGTTTCAATTGCAATCCGAAGATCCATAAATAGTGAGGCACAGGAGACATACATAAGGTCCATCAGCAGTTTATCATATGGTGTTGTGTTGTACTTTCCATATACTTGAGCGTATCCGGTTAATCCAGCCCTGGCCTGCAGACGAAGTTTGAATTCAGGAAGATCTTTCTCAATAACTGCAGCAATTTCAGGCCTTTCAGGCCGTGGACCGACAATACTCATATTCCCAATAAAAATGTTTATTAACTGAGGCATTTCATCAATCCGGCAGGCACGAATGAATCTGCCCACTTTAGTGATTCTGGGATCATTCTTACCAGAACTTAGCACGGCTCCGCTCATCTTTTCCGCATCAACGCACATGCTTCGGAACTTCAAAATCTTAAACTCTTTTCCATTCTGGGTCAGCCTTGTCTGTTTATAAAAAACCGGACCACCGTCCATTTTTACTGCAATGGCAGTTGCCAGCATGATCGGTGAGAAGAGAACAAGTGCGATCCCTGAAAAGATGATATCCGCAAATCGCTTGATCGTCCGATATTCGGACAGTGGTTGAAATCTCTTGCTGCGAAGCATGGGCAGATGGAACATATGCATCTGTTCCGCTCCGCTCATCAGCACATCCCCGATCCTGGGAATAATATAGACTTGCAGATCCCGGTACATA
>Ga0310690_10002968_pt1 | contig 26465 bp, 15 predicted proteins | sample AusTroGonzalo_MG_2_FD_207661 | JGI IMG/M metagenome (GOLD analysis project Ga0310690, IMG submission 207661) | Bovine rumen microbial communities from tropical cattle in Woodstock, Queensland, Australia - Gonzalo_04 (v2) (version 2) | ecosystem: Host-associated > Mammals > Digestive system >...
TTATCGTTAAGGATAACTTTTTTAGCTTGTACATTAATTCCCACGTTACATCCACCACAAAACAGGTCCACAAATGTACCAATTTTTTGAGGAAAAAGTGGCAAAATTTGTGACAGTAATTTATATTTACCGCCGATATAGTTTAAAGGGGATGATATTAAGGCATGTCTTGGCTGGGAATCGCACACACATAGGAATAAACGTTCTTCATTGCCTTCAATATTTGATTTCCCTGCGCTAAAAGCCTTGTATTTTTGAGTAAAAACAGAAACATGGCCTTTTTTAGATAAGATACGCATAATATCTTTGTCAGAGATCCTAGCGTTAGAACGGGCATTACCCTTGTCCGCCATATTGTTATACGAAAGCAAAATGTACTTAGCTTGGATATTGTTGATTAATTCCTCAAAAGCTTTAGTTGCCTGAGCTGTGCAGTACCGACTTTTTAAATTATCACGGTCCATTTTCTTCGCTACACCAAAGACTTTAGGTTTTTCCCAAAGGGCAACATTTTCTAATAAGTGATAAATATCACAATATTGACGAGAATTATAGGGCGGATCAATATAGACCAAATCAACTTTAATATTTTTCACTAATTCATTAGCGTCCATATGGTAGCATTGATTAGCGACATTTAAATTATTGGAAACAGTTGGAACAGACAATTCCAGCGCGGAAGATAAATCCCCATTTTTACGGTACGCGTCATAATGCCCACATGTATTCGCAATTTTATCCATTCCATACAATAGGGAAGTAATCAAAACAGCTCGTTCTCTTTGATTTATTTTACGCTTCTTATATTCTTGCTCTATATTTTCTCGTATAAACCCTATTTTTCGACATACTGCCTTGTTAAAGTAAGTATTCGCAAAATTTAAGGACATATAATTGTCTCTTGTTGGATTCGCTCGGTTATAAAACAAAATATGTTTCTGAATTTTATCTATATCTACTATTTCCGTTCCAAACCATGCCAAGTGGCAGATATAGTTGCTATACATGATGTCGTTCGTAATAAGACGTTTATTAGTGAAAGCTGAAGATACCGCCCCTGTCCCCGCAAAAATATCTGCTACACTCACGATATCCGGACAATTTTCCTCCACTACCTTTGTAATAAAAGGGAGTAATCTGTATTTATTTCCAAGATAACGTCTATTGTTAATATTTGTTGTCTTGTAACTGGGTTTAGCAATTGGTGGATTAATTGCTTTTGTAAGAGAATGTTGTAATTTTTCAATATCAGCAGCTGTCCATAGATGTTGATTGGAAGTTTTTTCGGGAAATGAAATATCGCCCGATTCACGCAGATAATATAACGTGGAACGGGGAATTCCAACCATTTTACAAACTTTTACCGTACTCAAAGTAGCTTCTTTCATATATGCAACGTTTTTATATTATTTTTGGACAACCTATTTTCTACATTATACACAAATTTAGTCGGAATATCTAATACTATTTGTTTGATCAATGTATTTGGATGCTAATTGGCATCTACCAATATTGTATTGATACATAAAGTTGAATAGCAAACGAGAAGAAAAACGTTAAACGGGCCCCAAAATTGGCCCACAAACGGTTTTCTAGGGCTAAATGGGTAGCGTGAGGGCGTAGGCAAATTTGAGGCTTAAATCCGTATTCTCTTACCCTAGTGGTGTGCGCGGTGAGCACTCGAACTATACGACGATAGAGAGTAATGTATAAACCTGAAAAAAGCCAAAATTGGGTGGATTTGGAAAAAGCTCGGCAGAAAATTCGTACACGCCTCGTCGGTAGGTCTGTGCTTGTCGGGCGCAAGATTTTAAGAGCCACTTTTATAGTGACTCTTATTTATTTTGTCGTTGTAAAACAATAAATTTCCGGGGCAAATTTCAGACCAAAAAACGCCTTATTTTGACGGGCACTTTGTTTTTATACTTCTCAGTCGGGAACTGCTAAGAATCTATTAACGATAAAGCCAAAAACATGGAAGCTGCAGGCACAGTCTGGACACTATAAGAGTGGATTTTTCCGGTTGCGTAAATGGTGGCTATATTTTATTTAATAATTTAATCCGTCAGGTCCACATCCGGTGTAATTTGCACTCCATAGTCGGGGTAGGCTGTTTGGACTTCTTTCAGGAGTGTTTCTAATGCCTGATCTCTGGCGATATCAAAACTAAGCACTACATCAAAGCGCATTTTCTTTTCGGCAATACTCACATAGAATCCATGCAGTTGTAAGGCCCAATCGTGCGTTAGTACCATTTTTTGTATGTTGTTGCGTATCAATGCTGCTTCTTCGTCCTTTGTATTGTACGAGTACACGCCTACACCAGTTAAAATAACGCCTGTTTTGTGGTATACGCTTTCTTCTATTTTGCGTGTTAAACGGTCCACTTCGTCCACGGTCATGGTGTCTGGCAGTTCTATATGTACGGAAGCGTAGTGCCTGTTCGGGCCGTAATCGTTAATCAGCAAATCATATACCCCACGGATTTCAGGTTCTTCCCTGATAATTTGTTTGATATCTTTAGTAAGCTGTACGTCGGCACGTTTGCCCAATATATCGTTAACCGTATCTTGTATCATTTCTATGCCCGCTTTGATAATAACGATAGAAATAATTACACCCATGTACGCTTCCAAAGAGATATGAAAGAGCATATGGATAATCGCACAAACCAGCACAGAAGACGACAGGATAGCATCAAAAGAGGCATCCGAACCAGATGCCACCAACGCACCAGAGTTGACCTTTTCTCCCTGGCCTTTTACATAACGGCCCAATACTAATTTTACTGCCACCGCTACCGAAATAATGATGAGAGAAGTGAGGGTATATTCAGATTGTTCAGGGTGGAATATTTTTTTGACAGATTCCACTAAAGCCGTCACACCGGCATAGAACACAATTGCCGCCACCAACATTGAACTGATATATTCAAGCCGCCCATGACCCAATGGGTGTTTTTTATCCGGTGCGCGGTTGGCTAACCTGGCCCCGATAATTGTAATGACCGATGACAAAGCATCGGAAAGATTATTAACAGCATCCAAAATGACTGCAATGGAGTTGGAAAGCAGCCCCACTCCTGCCTTAAAAGCTGCCAGCAATACATTGGTAACAATACCGATAATACTGGTTTTTACAATAACTCTTTCGCGGTTGAGTTCTATTTCCTGTATGCTCATAACTTCATTATATTATTTTGGTCCAGGTTATTATACTCTTCGTGGTAATGTGTGGAGCAATAGATCGTCCGGTTAGTTTTATGGCATCGGCTTCTTTGGCGGCTATGTGGATTTTTGGCATTTGGGACCATACGTAATTCTCCCGTATGGTCCGGATGTTTGTGTGTAACAAAGATTTTAGTGATATCTTCCGGCTTGCAGCCCGCTTTAGTCAATGCGTCTTTGAGTGTTGCCACTTTATCTCCAATCCACAAAGCGGCACCTTCTTTTTTGCAATATCGGGGCTTTCGTCAGGCAGTCCGGTATCTGACAAAATGACTTCCTTTCCGTCATTAATTAAAAAGTTCTGTAAACTGGAGCGGTATTTAACAGCTTCGCATTGTTCTTTGGGGCGGAGTACCACCAAAGGCAAAGACCTGTGTCATAAATCCGCCGTCATAGTATTTTAGAACAATAATTTTCATATTTTCTAATGTGAAATGGGATTATGTTTATTGTAATACATATGCGGTTTGCTGTATGTGTATTCCAGAAAAGCCCCGCGTTTGCAGGGCCTTTTTCTGCCAGATCGGTCTGTATTTTGTGGAGTTAATGGGAAAAGCACTAAGAAAAGTGTTGTAAACTGACCACAAAACCGGTAAAAAGTGGTTAGATTACAACAATTCTTCCTATTAATGAAATCTGAAAGATTTAAGCAAGGTTAGCAGTTGTTCCCATCACAAATGCGAAGTGAAAATATCGTAAAAAGCAGAAGGTTTCAGGAAACGTCTCATTTCGGATAAGAATGATTGAGGCACTTGCAACGTTAATTCGCGGTACAGTATAAGCAATAAAAATTCCTTCAAAAATTTTATAATAAAGGAATGAAGAATATTCCAGACCCAGATAAAGCGTTCCCAAACGAAAAACTCCCAGACCTCTGCTATATTAAAAATGTAGTGAAGAACCCCAATATTATCATTGGTGACTATACCTACTATTACGACTCCGAAGGTGCAGATCAATTTGAAAAGCATGTAACACACCATTATCCATTTATCGGGGATAAACTTATCATTGGCAGATTCTGCGCTATTGCCAGGGGCGTGGAATTTGTAATGAACGGCGCTAATCACAGAATGAACTGTGCAACTACTTATCCGTTTTATATCATGGGTGGAGCCTGGGGAAATGCGCTGGCTCCCGTGACAAAAGAACTCCCCTTAAAGGGCGATACCGTTGTTGGCAATGACGTATGGATCGGGCAGAACGTTACAATACTCCCGGGTGTGCACATTGGCGATGGAGCGGTTATTGGTTTAAACAGCGTGGTAACCAAAGACGTAACACCTTACACCATTGTGGCCGGAAACCCTGCTAAAATCGTACGCAAACGCTTTGACGATGAACTTATTGACCTGCTGCTTAAATTCAGATGGTGGGATAAAAGTGCAGAAGAAATAAATGCGCTTATTCCGCTCCTGTCCTGTAGCGATTTAGACAGAGTAAAACAGGAAATTAAAGCCCTGCTGCATTAAGACCGTTGTACGCTTTCTGGCATTGTATATTGTGGTTTATTGGTAAGCAGCATAAGCGTATAAACTGTACGGAAATGTGAATGTTTCTTTTGTAACTTATACAGGACCGGATTATAGTGAGGATTGTTTTGCAGACATTTATCATCAGATTGTCAAAAAGACCGGAGTGAATATTTCTGTTGATAAATGTTAAGATTTGCGAAAACCTATCTTAGACGATAAATAAACATAAATGTTAAGATTATACTTGCATAAATGTTAAGATTATTGTTAAGATACTGGTATGAAACATTACATCTATCAAAATGAAGGATGGCCTCATTTTACATGGGATCATCAAAAAATCGATGCTTTGCTATCCGAAGTGCTGACAGCCAAAGGCTTTTTGTTTGGGCAAATGGCCGCCGTGGGGCTCCAACCGCAGGATACCGCGCATTTGGATAACATCACAAAGAATATTGGCACCTCAGCCGAAATAGAGGGGGAAAAACTCAATCTCCAAGAGGTGCGCTCCTCCATTGCGCGTAAATTAGGTATGTCAATTGAGGGTAGCATTCCCAGTAAACGCAATGTGGACGGGTTGGTAGATATGATGTTAGATGCTTTGCGTAATTATGATACCCCACTAACGGATGAACGCCTGTTCGGGTGGCATAATTGTTTGTTCCCTACCGGATACAGTGGACCTTTCAAAATTGATGTGGCTATGTATAGAACAGACCGCAAAGGGCCTATGGAAGTTGTGTCCGGTCCTATCGGTATGGAAAAAGTCCATTATGTAGCTCCGTCCGCAGCAGAAGTCCCTGCAGATATGAAAGTTTTTTTGGATTATGTAAATAACTCTTCGGAAAATTTGATTATCAAAGCGGCGGTGGCGCACTTGTGGTTTGTATCCATCCATCCGTTTGAAGACGGCAACGGACGTATTACACGCGCAATTACCGATATGCTCCTAACTAAATCAGATAACGGAGGCAAACGGTTTTATAGCATGTCCGCCCAAATACAAAAAGAGAAAAAATCCTACTATGATGTGTTGGAAAAATGCCAACAGGGAACTCCTGATATTACGGAATGGATGGAATGGTTTTTGGGGTGCTTAAAACGTGCCTTGGAAACTGCTTCTAACTCCACGCGCACTATTTTGCTTAAATACCAATTCTTTAACCAAGCCAATGCAGACTTAAATGCACGGCAAAAGAAGATGATAGGCATGCTTTTTGAAGGATTTAAGGGAAACCTGACTTCTTCCAAATGGGCCAAAATCAATAAGGTAACGCAAATGACAGCCAACCGTGATATTACGGGTTTGCTGGATCGGGGTATGCTTATCAGGCACGGTGAAGGAAGAAATACGCACTATACCTTGCCGGATATGAATGATTAAATCAGACTATTATAATAACCTTATCCCAATGATTAGAGTGGCGGTTTTCTCTGTTTTTTTCCATAGTAGAATGTCTTAGCACTAAAAACAGGATAAAACAGCAGAACTATAAAGAATATGGCATATGTCAGACAGATTCAGCAGGGTAGAATTAAATAAAAACCCGCTGTCATGAAATAGGCATGCGGGTTTTTATATGGAATCTGAATTTCTGGTTTCAGTGGCGGATTATCTTATGAAGTTTGTCATTTTTACCGGTTCATATTCCGGCCTTTTTATTCCGCTTTTCTTCCCGGCTTCTATGCACTTCAGAAGCCATGCTATATTAAGCGCAAGAGTCCGCATGGTCTGCATACCTTCCTCATCTTTGCGCACATCTTCCGGACCTGAGCCGTGAACCATGTTCCAGTACTGTGAACCGGCTATGTACATATTGCTTATGCTGAAATATTTGTTAAGACGGTCAAAAGATGCAGTGGCTCCTCCGCGTCTGCATGACACAACAGCTGCGCCTGTTTTGCCTGCCATTCTGCGTGAGGAGGATACGAAAAGACGGTCGCAGAAAGCGCATATCTGGCCTGAAGGACCGGAATAATATACTGGCGAACCAAGTATAATGCCGTCAAATTCGTCCAGCCGTGCGCTTATTTCGTTTACACCATCGTCATAAACACATTTTCCTGTATTACGGCAGGCCATACAGGCTGTGCAGCCGGGAACAGGTTTGTTCCCTATATGGAATATTTCCGCTTCTATGTCCTGTTTTTTCAGTGTTTCTGCTATTTCACTAAGAGCGGTAAAAGTGCAGCCTTCACTGTGCGGGCTGCCGTTTATAAGTAAAACCTTCATGTTTTCTCCTTGTATGCATTATTTTGTTTTGAACTGCTGTATTATAAGGTATAACTGCTGTACTTAAATTCTGGTGCGCCGTAATACGGGGTTCATGTTCCGGCGGTACATCTGTTATTCGTATATCCGGTTGATCCAGTCTGTGATTTTGTTGTTTACAGCCTCATCGTATTCCGGGCCTACGTTGTTGAATTTTTCATATATGCCGGTTTCCGCGTTTCTGGCGTTAGCCGTAAAATCCTCAGCGAAGGTGCCGGCATTGCTGCCCTGCGTGGAGAATGGAATAACCTTTCTGCCTTTGAAATCCGCCTTTTCAAGAAATGCGTACAGTGGTGTCGCCATTGTGTACCACCATACAGGCGCACCTACGAATATTGTGTCATATCCGCTGAAATCCGGCATATCTCCTTTTAACGCCGGGTAGTTTCTGTTTTTGAGATCTTTCCTTACACCTGTATACAAAGAGGGGGAGGATTTCAGTTCTTCCAGTGTTTCTATTCTGTAAACATCGGCTTTTGTAATAGCTGCTATACGTTCAGCTATATCCTTTGTTTTACCGGTCATTGAATAATATATAACAAGGGTTTTTCCGGGTTTCGCCGTATAAACTGTTTTCTGTGTGAATCTGCCAAGCTCTTTTTTGTTCCGCAGTGCTACTCTTACATTATGTACAAGCGCACATATTCCGCCTGTAATCACTAAAACAAGTATTACTGATAGTATTTTCTTTATCATGATTTTATTTTACCTGTCTTCCATGGTCAAAGGCAAACAGGCATATGATTTCCTGCACAATAATGCTTCATAATACTTTATGCCAGACTGCAGTAAATTGTAATCTATATATATGGATATCCGTTTTTCCATTCCATTTAACGGTGATAATACACTTGCTGAGGAGGCTGCCGCTTCCGGCAAAGCAGCGGAAATCTATTTTGCTGTTCCGGAAGCAGGTTCCGGCGCTACGCAGCATTTTGGCATACCGGACGTGGCAGATATAAAAGAGGAGGCCGGAAAACTTGCCTCTCTTCTTATTATGTGCCGACGCAAAAAAATAAAGACAAATATGCTTTGCAATGCACCGTCTTTATACGGAAAGACAGATAAAATCCGGGAAAATATACGGATTATGAAACCGGATGCCGTAACTGTTGCAGATCCGCTTTATATTGATTTCTTCCGCAGAAATTTCCCTGATGTTGAACTGCAGGCATCCGTTATAATGAACATAGATTCGGCAGAAAAGGCAAGGCAGGCTTTCCGCGCCGGGGTTAAGGTAATAGCCCCTGCTGCCGAAGTAAACCGGAATACTGATGTTCTGCGTAATATCGCAGCAGTAAGGGATTCTTTCGCCGGTGCACAGATAAAACTGATGACTAATTACTACTGCGGATATGACTGCCTTTACAGAACCGCTCATTACGCAGGACGGCAGAATGGATGTTTCCCTGAAGGCAGGGACTGTTATTTTCAGCAGGGTTCTCCGTCGGAAGTGCTCAAGCGTCCTTTCATAAGACCGGAGGATCTTCATTTTTATGCGGACAGCGGTCTTGCAGATATATTCAAACTTATAGCGCGGTATCAGCCTTCGGAGCAGCTACGTAAAATATACTCGGCGTATTTTTCAGGCCGTTATGACGGAAATATTTTTGATATCATAGGCGGGGGCAGGGCCAATTACGGGCATGGGGAGAATAATTTTCTGCGCAACTCCGATATACCGGATGAATTTGTGTCGAAAGTAACATCATGTGACAAAGACTGCGGAAAATGCGGCTGGTGTGCAGCTGTTTATGCAGAAGCGCTTGAATGAAATACGTTAGTAGAGATTATTGAGTATGTATAAGATAATTGGTAGCGGTGCTGACAGCGAAATAGGTGGAAAAGCGCTTGGTCTGATTTTACTTGATAAAGAAGGTCTTACTCCTGACTTTATTATCATACGAGGTTCATGGCTGGAGCTTCCAAAAATATGTAGCCAGGAAAATATTCCGGAAGAGTTTGATTTCAGCAGAAAAATAAAAAAAAGAATTCTATCTGAAATATCCCGGTTATGTCCAGGACCGCTAATAATACGCTCATCTTCTTCTGTGGAGGATTCTGATTATGTCAGTTATGCTGGATGTTTCAGTTCTGAAATATGTCTGGATCGCAGAGATTTCTTTAGGATTCTTTCTAAAGTCTGCAGATCTTTCTATACAGCTTTTTATGCATCTGGGAAAACATCATATGGAACGTACAGTTATACCAAAAAAGCTGTTTTTTCGGTAATTATTCAGAAGTATATAAAATCAGAACTTGGAGGTGTTCTTTTCACTAATTGTGGTGGTGAGCGGAATGTTTACGTGGAATATGTTCACGGCAGTCCTGCTGATGTCGTTTCGGCAAAAGTGGTTCCTATGACCTATTTTTACTATCTTGGCCGTAATATACCTTCTCCGGAAATTGATGAAAAAGATATGGATTGGCTTGAGGAAATATCCAAAAAAAGTCTTGTAATTTCTGACGGAGAAAAAAAAGATTTTGAATTTGCCGTTTCAGAAGGCAGGATTTATTTCCTTCAGCAACGTCCTGTTACTGCTGATTTTGATCCTTTTTATGGAAATTATGTTTTGTTTTCTCACTCTTTGTTTTTTTCTGAAGAAAAAAATCTTCCTATATTAAACAGATGGCTTCAAAGCATAGCGGATATATTTTCCCTGAAAGCTCCTGAACTTGTATGTGAGTGGGGCAGAATTCTTATACCAATAGACAGTATGCGTTATGCCGCAGCATCTGCAAGAAAATTTTCATACAGTGAAATAATCAGTTCTGCTGAAAAATTACATTTTTTTATCTCTGATTTTTTTAGAAAAACCACGGTCCTGTTAAATAGCTGCAAAGATACTGGTACCCTTTCTCTTATTTTTGATGAATACTCCCTTAAATTCCTTGTTTTAAGAATTATCGTATGGGGAATGTATAACTGGCTTAGCAAGGAGATGTGCGAGAAAAATGATATGGCGTTTGCTGAAAAGGTGGATAGATTTATTACCGGACATGAGGATGCCGTTTCGTATGGTGAATATACAGAAGAAGAAATGTCACTGCTTGACCCTGATACTGAAAAAATTCTGGCATATCACTGTCTTCTGAATTTAATTGACAGGCTGGATGCGTCCGTGCACTGCTACATGAGGCGCAGGATAAAAAAAGTATCGCAGGTAAAAAAAGCAAAATTCTTTGTTTCAAAACGGGGTAGCCGTGAGATACTGACTTTTTTTTTCCCAGCGGCCCTTACCAAAAGTGTACCACGGACAGAACGATTTCCTTTGAAAGGTTTTATTGCCTGCGCCGGAAATGCAGCAGGACGGGCTTATGTTTTTACCCCGGAAAATAAAGCAGATTCCGTGCCGGGAAAAAGTATTATTGTTGTGGATATGCTTGCGGGTAATTTGCTGTCTTATGTTACTGGGGCAGCAGGAATTGTTATAGAACATGGAGGTTTTCTTTCTCACATAGCAATCCTTGCCCGTGAAATGCGTATCCCCTGTCTTGTAAACTGCTCAGGAGCAATGTCATCAGTAAGAACAGGGGATTATGTTGAAATAAAAGACGGAATACTCAGATTGAAAAAAGCCGTTGCTGAAAAATAAAAAATATTCATACGTCTGGATAAATCATTGTAATTATTATATTTATATTATGTAAAATAACAGTATGCCGATAATACTGCATACTGCCGATCTTCATCTTAAACGCGCCGGAGAGGACCACGCATACAGCCTTTCCGTGCTTAAAGAAATAATATCCGCAGCAAATGTGCGTCTGGCGACGCATTTTCTTATATGCGGGGATATGTATGACTCTTTCGCGGATTTTTCAGATAATACGCTAAGGGAGGAAGTCAGGGCAGCCTTTGACAGCCTTAATCCGGACTGCAGTGTCATTTACATTACAGGAAATCATGAACTTTCCGGCATGGGCGGGCGTGAGCGGCTTTCGGCATATAATACCGGCAGGATAAAATTCATTTCTGATAAAATGGAAGCTTTTACAGACGGTGGAATTGAGTTTTATACTGTACCTTTCCGTGATAATTACATGCCACTTATATCAGCATATTTCGCAGCTAAGAAAAAATTCAGGATACTGATGATGCATGGCACGGATTCCACCGTTTATACCGGCCCGGATACGGAAAAGGAAGAAGGCACCGGCAGTGCGCAGATACCGGATATTCTGCTTTCACGCGTTCAGGCAGATTATGCGGCTCTAGGGCATATACACGAGGCCCGCGAATCAGTAAGGGGAAATTCCATAGCGGCATACTGTGGCAGTCCACGCGTATGGAGAAAAGGGGAAAAAGGGCCACGCAAAGTAATACTTTTTGAGGTAAATGATAACAGGCCTGGGCCACGTGAGGAGATAATAATAAAATCTGCCGGTCAGTACCGGGAGATGCAGATTCCGGTAAATCTGGACGGTAATTTCTCCGCGGATATAAAATCAATGCTTATGAAGGCGGCGGAAGAATCCCCGCATGACTGGTTTGAACTTGTGTTCAGGGGTGTGGCAGAGGATTCAGGTTATTTTGAGGCTGGAAAAGCAGAACTTCATTCTGCACTTTCCGGCAGAATACGAAGATGTACGCTGAACAGTCTTGCAGTGAAAACCATGTCTGCGCTTTCCGATAATCCTGCAGCAAGGGTTTTCCTGGAAGCTATGGAGGCCAGAAAACCTGCAGCGGACAGTCCGGAAATGGAAGTGTGGCTCCAGGCCCGCATGATAGGACTTGAGGCTATAAACAGCGGTTTGAAATAATGTTATTCCCAGAGGTGCTGCTGAATAAAAGGTGTGTTTTTTGCAGGTTAAGTAGAAAATATCTCTGGCACAGATTTAAAGGTACTTTAAGGACAAGGAAGGAAAGATGCATAAACTTACCATAAGAAAATACGGAAGATTTTCAGAAAGGGTGTTTGAACTGTCTCCGGTAACAGTTTTTTTCGGAGGCAATGAATCTGGAAAAACCACAATTTTTGATGCTCTGTCTGAGCAGCTGTGCAGAACAGCTGCAAAGAATACGGCACTGTGGCGCCGTCTCAGTGCCCGTTACGGCGAACCCTCTGCGCGTATTGCGGAAGCTGATGTGAACATTCCTTACGACAGTTACGAGGAATTTCTTTCTCTTTTTTCCGTACGTTCATCTGATATGAGTATTGACGCTGGTAAGGACGCGTGGACAGCAGCTGCTGGCAGAAACCTGTTTTTCCAGGGGCTGGATATATCGAAAATGTCCGAAAATCTTATGAAGACTGCGGAACCGCATCCGCTTAGCAGGGATTCAAAGAATTTCAACGCGCTTGAGGCGGAGCTTCAGGAGGCGGAAGCAGAACTGGCGGTTAAACTGGAGCAGGAACGGCGTGCTGCCGGGCAGAAAAGAAATCTTGATGTTCTTGACAGGGAGCTTGGCTCGCTTGATTCAAAAGCTTCACAACTGAGACAACTGCATGAGCAGCAGAAGGAAAAAATAGAAGAACTGAAGAAGGAAAGAAGACTGGCACGTGCTGTTGAGTACCGTGAGATAGTAAGCAGTTATGTAGCAAAAAGCAGATTCTGCGAGGAGAATCCTTTTGTTTCATATGACGGGCTTAAGGAATATGACAGACTTGTTGCCGCAAGAGATGAGGCAAAAGCCAAATATGATGCCGCGAGGGCAGTTATAAAGATGAAAGAGCAGCATCTGAAAGATGTTGAAAAAGCACTGCCGCTTCAGGAACAGGCGAGAAAGTCTGCTGAAATGCTCGAAGGCGCCGCAAAAAACTTTCGCCCGGAAATAGAAAAAATATTTGAGATACGCAGGGAAAATGACAAATTCAATGAATCACCGCTTGTAATTTCATTTGTGGCGCCACTGATATGTCTTGTTTTCTGCGCCGCAGCTTTCGCTTTCCATACAAAAACGCTTGTGGCATGGCTTCTTGTTCCCGCAGGTCTTGTTCTGGGCTGGCTTTTTCATTCCAATTTTGTTCGGCGCCGTGACCGTGCAGCCGAGAAAGCACGTGAGAATGTTATTGTAGCCAATGTCCTTAAAACATGGGGTGAGCGTTTTGATGTAACACCCATACGCGGTCTTGAGCCTGAGCAGATGGTCGCTAAATTTGATGAACTCATAAAAACTGCCGAGGCCGAAAGAGCAAAGCATATAGAAATGCTTCAGGATAAAGAAAAATCCCAGATGGATATAACCGATGCAAATACGCAGTCAATAGGCGTTCAGATAAGTTATGACACATCAAGCGAAAGTACTAAATCATGGCTTGCCGACAGGGGATGCACTGACAGGGACAGTTATCTGCGGCTTGCAGAGCAGAAGAAGGAAGCAGAAAAATTCATTAATGAGAACCGTGAAAAGATCGAAACAATGAAGAATGAGGAATCCTGTATGTCTTCGGAAGCTCTGCTGGCACTGCTGGATTCCCGTGTTAAGAAAGGCGATGGCCAGACTTCGGCTGCTGATGAGAATGCTCTTGAAAACAAAATATCACAGCTTGAGGCAGAGGCAGAGAAAACAGCAGCTCAGATACGCACAGTGGAAGAGGAAAGCAGGAAAACTGCCGTTGACAAAGCCAGGAATGATACGGATTTCGAGAACGCATGTTCAGGCATTCCAGCCGCAATAGCGGGACTTCGCACAAAGATAATGGGTCTGAAAGAAAAAATAGCCGCTGAGCAGACAAGACGGCAGGCTGCCGGTCTGGCCGCATCCGTGATGACAGAAATGAATACGGATGCTGCTGCCAAATTCAGGGAACTGGCCAGAAAAGCTGCTTCGTTTATTGCGGGAATAGTTCCCGCAGCAGAGATAGAGATAACATCACTTTCTTCAGGCGGTCTTAAACTCAAAGATGCTTACGGAGTATTCCGTACACCGGAAATGCTGTCTGCCGGCGCAAGAGACTGCCTTATGCTTGGAATGAGATTATGCCTTGCCGCGGAATCTTTCGGAAACAGGGACAAAGTTATGCTGCTTGATGATCCTTTCCTGAATCTTGACCAGAACAGAATGCAGAGGGCCATGGAGGTTCTGCGCCGTTTCCATACTGTTACAGGCTGCCAGCTTGTTTTCTTTACGAAGGAAGTATCTATGCTTGGTCTGCTTGAGAGAGACTGGAGAGTGAAAGTTCACAAGCTGCCGTAAGAATACATGCAATAAACAGAAATGGAAGAAAAAACGCCCTTACCGCTTGAAAAAATACTGAAAAGACACTGGGGTTATGATACTTTCCGCCCTTTTCAGAGGGAGTCGGTTGAGGCTGTGCTTGCCGGGCATGATGTGATGGTTATTCTTCCTACGGGTGGTGGCAAAAGTGTATGTTATCAGCTCCCGGCTATTGTGGGCAAAGGGCTTGTCGTGGTGGTTTCACCACTTATAGCTTTAATGGATGATCAGGTTGTATCCGCCAGGGAATCAGGTATTAATGCCGCTGCACTTCATTCAGGAATGTCAGTAAGACATAAACATTCAGTAACCGACGCCCTGTATTCAGGCGGACTTCAGCTTCTTTATGTGAGTCCTGAGAGGCTGCTTGCCTGGGATATAGATAAAGACATACTGAGGAAAGTGTTTCTTTTTGCCGTAGACGAAGCCCACTGCGTTTCACAATGTGGCCATGAGTTCCGTCCTGAATACAGGCAGCTGGCTGGTTTTTTTGAAAAATATCCGTCTGCAGTAAGAATGGCACTTACAGCAACCGCTACTGTCCCGGTACGCAGGGATATATCGGAGCAGCTGGGACTGCGCCGGCCCGAACGTTTTATCGGGTACCCTGGCCGGCCCAATCTTATATACAGGGCATATCCGTGCAGAGACCGCAGCCGGCAGGTTCTGGAAGTGATACGCCGTCACCCTGGTGAGGGCGGCATAGTGTATGCACAGACCAGGAAAACTGTGGAGAATATTGCTGCCTTTCTGCAGGAGAAAGGTATTTCCTGTGCACCATATCATGCGGGAATGTCTGCAGCTGAAAGACAGAAAGTACAGGCGGATTTTGTCAGCGAAAGAACAGATGTAGTAGTTGCCACCATAGCTTTCGGTATGGGAATAGACCGCCCCGATGTGCGTTTTGTGGTTCATGCTAATACCCCGCGATCGCTTGAACATTATCAGCAGGAGAGCGGCCGCGCAGGACGTGACGGACTTCCTGCCGAATGTGTACTTCTTTTTTCGGCCCAGGATATAATTCTTCACCGTTTTCTTGCCAGGGAATCCGGAGTTTCTGAAGAGCGTATGCAGGCTTTGGAGAAACAGCTTAAGGAAATCGGGCGTTACGCAATAAGTTCCGTATGCAGGCATAAGCTGCTCTGTGGATATTTCGGCGCAGACTATCCTCTGCGCGAAAGTGGCGGTATGGATAAACAGGATATGGCTGAGGGTACTGAAACTAAGGAAAGCAGCGGCTGTGGGCACTGTGATGTATGTCTTGGTGAGATAAATCTTCTTCCTGAGAAAGAGGCACGGCTGGTAGCCAAGAAAATTCTAAGCGCCGTATGGCGTACGGAAGGCCGTTTCGGGCTTGGTTATATTGTAAATGTGCTTTTAGGCAGAAACAGTGAAAGAATTGCCGCGAACGGACACGATAAGCTAAAAGTATTCGGAATACTTTCGGAAGCGGGAGAGGCCGCTGTAAGATACTGGACAGACCAGCTTGTTGTTCAGGAGTTCATAAGTATTTCGGAAGATCCGCAGTATCCGCTGGCCTCAATAACTGCAGCGGGAAAGGCGCTCTGCCGTGATGAGAAAGATGTTTTTCTTGGTATTCCCGCTGTTCCGGAGAAGAAAAAGCGGCGTGACCGTGCGCTTGAAAGAGCAGGATATGGCAATCTTTCTAGGGAGAAAGAGGAACTGTTCAGAAAGCTGCGTGCATACCGGAGACTTATAGCGGACAAGGCTGGTGTGCCTCCGTATGTTATTTTTCATGACAGTACACTTGCCGAAATGGCAGCAAGACAACCGCGCACAATCGGGGATATGAAATATATAAACGGCATAGGCGAAAAAAAGCTTGATAAATACGGCGGGCTTTTTCTGGAAGTTATAGCCGGAAGACCTGTTGAGGATATGGAGCTGCCGTAAGACTGATTTCTTTTTATTACGTTTAATTGTATTATGATTTATTTCAGAAAACTTTTTTCATTACTGCTTATTAATCTGCTGTTACCTGTTCAGCTGTTTCTGTCTGTTCATGAAGCCGCTGCGCAGCAGCCTCCTTCCGGTACTGATATCAATAACTTTCATACGCTTGAACAGGGTCTTGCCAGTGGAGGTGTGCTGAATATACTTGACGATATTGTATATGAATACGGTGGCAGCATGACTGTATCTACCGCTGCTGTTATAAATGGCGGTGGGCATATCCTTGATGGCGCGGAAAAGGGAATGAATATTGTTTTCTCTGGAGATTACAACAGGGAACTGCGTGATATTTCCGTAATACATTCCACGGCTTCTTCCGGCGGAGCAGTGTACAATGGCAATTATTCATCACTCAGTATTTTTTCTTCCACATTTACCCACAATATATCAAGCGGAACACTGTATTCATATGGCGGAGCTGTTTATAATTCATCGGATATTTACATTCAGGATTCATATTTCGGTAACAATACAGGTTCAGGCTTTTATACAGACAGAAGTTTTATTTCCGGCGGAGCCATGGCTAATGTCATAGGCAGTGCCCGACTTGTTAATGTTGCCTTTGAGAATAATACAACAATAATGGACGGCGGCGCTATAATGAATACCGGTTTTCTTGAGATAAGAAATTCCACATTTACCGGAAATTCGGCAGCAGGCAAAGGTGGCGCCCTGTACAATGAGGGAAACGTAATATTGCACGGTAATAATTATTTTTACGGTAATTCCGCAGAATATGGTGCTGGTGTTTACAATAACGGAATAATGGAAGCCGGTGACGGTAAAAGTATATTCAAAGATTCGATAGAGGGAGGTGGCAGTTTTTTTGTCTCCGGAGCTGACGTTATAGTGGAAAATTCGGTTTTTTCGCAGAATTCGCTTGATATTTCCTCTGGAAGTTTTTCTGTAAGTGCGGATAGTTTTACTGTTACCGGGAACATAACGAACAACGGTAGTATTTATTTTTCAACATCTTCCATGGCTGACATACGTAACAGCATTTCCGGCTCCGGAACGGTTTATGCCGGCAGTGGTTCCGTGGCAGCCGGAATAAATATGGAACAGGAAAGATTGGAATTTTACGGCGAAGGAATATCCTTCATCAATGAGGGGACTGTTTCAGCGGAAATTTCACTTCCGGAAAATTCATACCTGCTTTATTCAGCCGGAAACACCGGCGATGTTTCCGGGGGAGAACTTAACATTAAGGGGGAATCATCAAATTCCGGTACAATAGCGCAGAGTACGGTCTCAGTTGCTGAAACAGCTATGTTTAACAATTACGGTACTGTTTCGGCAGATTATTTCATAAATTCAGGTACTGTAAACGGCGGTAACATAAATGTATTTTCATCGTTTTTGAACAGCGGTAACTCTGTTATTAACGGCAGTACAGTCACCATTAACGGTGGAGCTTTTATGCGCGCAGAGGATGGTTCAGAGCTTTCGCTGATAAATAATTATGGCGATATTTTCCTTACTGCCGCAGACAACGGTATATTTCTTGCCGGTGATATAACAGGAAAGGGAGCCGTTCATATAAACGGAATAATCTCATACGGAAATGATGAAGAGACGTTTTATGGTACTGTTGAGGCTTCCGGAATATTTTCCGGGCAGACTGTTACAGTTTCATCAGCGGTGCTTAAGGTTTCAGACGGGATATTTGCGGACTCATCATTAATTCTCAAAGACGCAGGTGTTTTAAGTGTTGAAAACGGACAGCTGGATTCCGTCACAATCTCATCGTTTACTGTTTCCGGAGCGGCTGGTATTAAATTTGACTCTTCTTTCGTTTCAGGCTTGGCGTTTTCAGATGTTGTAAATGTCACTGACAGTATAGATGGCGGTGATATTCTGTCCATAGATGCAGTTAATATTATTAACGACGACTGGATGGAAGTTACATCTACTTCTTCTTTCCGCCTTTTCAGTTCCTCTCCCGAAAATCTTGCGGCTCTCAGTATTTCCACAGCTTCAGCTGCTTCACCGTTTGGGGAATATGAATTCTCACAGGATGAAAATGACCGTGGTTTGATAAATGTTGTTAAAACCGGTACCGGCAAAAGCCTTGAGGAAGCGTTCGGCATTGCAGCGATAGATTCTTATTCCATGAGAGAAGATTCAGTATTCTCATCGTCCGTTTCCTATGAGGGCAGCGGAAGAAAACTGGTTATATACGGTAACGGTGCCTCAATAGACGGCGGTGGAAACTCAGCCATAAATACTGATATAAGACAGTCCCTTTATTTTTATGACATAGGGGAAATACGAAATTTCTCTACATTGCTTTCCAGTGATACTGCGGAAGGTGCTGCGGGTTTTCTGGTGAATGCAGGAAGTGCCGGAATTTACGGCGGAGTGATAAAAAACAATGAGAATACCGGTTACGGTGGTGGTGCCATTTATAACAAGGACAGCGGTATTCTTTCAATTGAGAATGTGTACTTTGAAAATAATACCCTGCACCCGGAAGTGGGTGCTTCAGCAGAACTTCTGGATATATACAACAGTGGACTTCTTTATGTAAGCAGCACTGTTTTTGCCGGAGGAGTACGTGGCAGCGGAGTCATGATTCTAAAAGCAGGAGATGTGATTACTGGTACGGAAGGAATTATACAGCAGAGTACCGTGACTGTTATGAGTGGCGCTGTACTTACCGTCGGTGCCGGCAGAATAGTAACAGCAGATGTTATAGAGAACAACGGTGTTATTAATCTCACACATGGCAACGGCATGATTGAGGAGGACCGTATTCTTGTTTCGCCCGTGACCGGTACAGGTTCGCTGATATTTACTGACAGTATAACAAGTGATAAACCCATAATACAGTCCTCGGTTACCGTTGCTGCTGGAAGAACCGTAATAGCAAACTCTTTTATAAACGCCTCAATAGATAACAGGGGTACACTGGATTACAGGGCTGACGAACTGCCGGAAGGTGCCTCGGTAAGTGGTAGCGGAATACTGAGAATTCAGGCTGACACTGTAAATCATGCCACTATCTCCCAGGAAAGCCTTGTCATTAATCAGAAAGCAGTGGATGGTGTGCTTGTACCTGCGTTAAAAGCCTCGTTTGAGACTGACCCCGGTCTTGTTCATGTTACTGATTCAATAAAAAATTCCGGTACTCTTGTGTTTACATCCGCTGGCGACGGTAATTCTTTGCCTGCGGCGGTAAATAACAACACAATTACGGACCCTGAGGAGAGCCGTACGGGTATGCTCGTGATAAACAGTCCGCTTGAAAATCATGGAATTATTGTTCAGGAGAGATTTCAGATTAACAGTGGTCTGCTGAACAGTGATGCTTCAATAACTGCAGATGAGGTAATATTCGGGGCCTCTTCTGTTTCTGGAAGGCACGGTTCCGGTTCCCTGAGCCTGGAAGGTTCTGCCGTATTCACTGTAACAGACAGATATGACAATGCTTTTAATATTCCTGAGGAATATTCGCTTTCGCTTAAAGACAATGCCGTGTTTAATAAAAACGCCGGTTCCTTCACTGTTTCCGGAGGTTCAGCCTCCCTACGGGATTCTTCTGCACTGAACGCGGTAAACATAATTTTTGGTGGCGGGGAATCTCTGGTTGCTGACAATGCCTCTGTTCATGCATCAGGCAGAATTTCAATAGGTGGTGGTATGCTGGAACTTGCCGGACACTCTCAGCTTTCCGCAGCGCAGGGTATTTTCCTTAACGGAGGGATCATGCATGTGTCTGGTTCTGCATCCGTATCCACCCTGGAAACATCAGGTGGAATTCTGCGGCTATCATCTGAACTTTCTTCCAGTGGAATATCTGTAAGAAGAGGAAGCACGGTTGAAACGGAGGTGATGTCGTCTGTTTCATATGGCAGTATAAACACTTCGTCAGCGGCAGTTGCAAATGAGGAAACCTGGCTGGTTGCTTCTGTAAAAAATGATTTTCTCGATAAGGGGGAAAGTGTCGATCTGAATATAATCAGTTCTGCAATGCAGATTAATGGAGATTTTGCCGGACTGCGCACCACTCCCGGATATGAACTTGAAAGCAAAGGAGACGGTGTTTATAAACTTACCTATATGGCTTCGGTTTCAGGAGCGGTCCGGCGAGGCGGCGGTGATGATAACAATGTGCGCAGTGGCGATGCCTGGATGAATTACAGCCCGGTGGCTGGAAGTACCGGGGAAAAAATAAAGGAAGCACTTAATGAAGCGTATTATTCAGATCCGTCACAATATGTTGAAATGCTTTCGGCAATAGCGCCTGAAAGTACGCCTGCTGCGGAAACAGCAGCCACCGGAGTAAACTCAGCCATATATGATGTGCTTTCGTCACGGCTGGCGTCGCTTGAAGGCATGGCTTCCGGCGATGTGTTCTCAAACAGTGGTGTATGGGGACATATGCTTTATTCACGCAGCGTGTTTTCCGGAGGACACGGATTCAATGCGGACAGCTTTGGAGCCGCAGCTGGTGCAGACGCTGAAATATTCGACGGAACTGCGCGTGCCGGGGCCGGCTATTCATACGCCTCAACTGCGATTGATTCTTTTATGCGTGACACGGATATAAAGACAAATACTTTTTTTGTATACGGACAGTATGTGTCTGAATATATTTCATATCGCGGAATGATAAGCTACGGAAGGGCAGCCTACGAGGAAACAGCCGTCTCCGGTAATATAAGCGGAATAAATAATTACAATGCCGGTATTTTCGGTATATCTGCGGAAGCGGAATACTGTCCGGAATATCTGGACTTGGGCGATTATGAATGGCTTAAGAATTTTACTCCCTCAGTAGGACTGCGCTATACCTCCTTCAACAGGGAAGCCTATGAAGATGCCTTTTCCCAGCGTACAGGGGCTTATTCATCAGATGCTCTTTCTGCCCTGCTGGAATTTTCCTGGAAGAATGAATACCATGCTTCAGGCAATATCTTCAGACCGGAACTTCACGCCGGATTCTCCTTTGATGTTATTTCTCCTGATGGTTCGGTGACTGTTACAATGCCTGATGGTATTTCGTATCAGACCGCTGTTGAGAAAATGCCACGTGCCTCGTTTGAGATTGGTGGCGCAGCCGGAATTTTAATGGATACGGGAAGTGAAATAGGTCTTGCGTATAATGGCAGTTTCCGCTCTGGTAACACGACACATTCAGTTATGGTTACAGGCAGGATACGTTTCTGAAATAATACGGGCTGACAGAAATAATAAAAGCTTCGATGAGTGAAAAGTGTGAAATAAATAATAGTTCTTCATTGCCTGAATCCGTACTCCCTTCGGGCAGTGTGTTCAATACTCATATGGTATTTCCTCATGCGCTGCTTATAAGTGCCTCTGCAGGTTCCGGCAAAACCTATACGCTCGCTCAGAGATATGCCATTTTTCTTATTTCTGCCACGGCTGATTCTTCTCCGCGAAATCCTGAAAATATAATAGCCGTTACATTTACGAACAATGCCGCAAAGGAAATGAAGCAGCGCATATTGAAATATCTCAAGGATCTTGCGCTTGGCTGTAATCCGGATATACATAAAATATGCGCAGCCCTCCGGCTTGAAGAGGCGGAAGTGCGGCGGCGCTCTGGGGAAATGGTCGACAGGCTGCTGGACTGCTATTCTGATTTTCAGGTACAGACAATAGACAGCTTCTTTTCCGGAATTTTCCGTCTTTCTGCGGCAGAACTGAACTATTCCGCTGATATAGAAACAAAATTCTCTGCGGAAAGCATAATAGACAATGCGGTAATGGCCGTTATATCCATGGCCGGGCACAGTGGCAGATTTGATGAGAAAACAGTTGACCGTTTTCTTTCACTTCTTCCCGGGGACCAGTCTTTTGTGTGGAATCCGGCTGAGGCCATGAAGAAAACTTTTTCCGGATTTATGTCTATGGAATCCTCCCTGCCTTATACGTTATCTGCGGAAAGAAGCGGTGGGGATAAAACACTGGGAATATTCAGAGAGGCTCTGGAGCTGTACCGGGAAATTCTTGAAAAAGTACCTGAAGAATATATACGTACGGCCATGCGCTCCGTTGAAGATATTAATTCGCCCAGTGTGCTTCTTGAAAGATATTACGGTACCAGATCATTTTTCAATGGCAGAATAAAATGGGAAAAAATCCTGAGTGCGGTTCCAGAGGCGGAAGAATACAGAAAGTGCATGGATAAAAAAATAGCGGAACTTGCGGAAGCATATTCATTCTCTTATTATCAGCCTTATACTGAGCTTTACCCTCTTTTCCGTGAAAAGGCGGAGCTTATAAAACGCAGGATAACAAACGCAATAACAGTTTCCGATATCTCAAAATGTCTTTCCGGGTATATATCGGAAAATACGGTTCCCGAAATATACTACAATCTCGGCAGCAGGCTTAATCATTTTATGATAGACGAGTTTCAGGATACCAACCGTCTGCAGTGGAACATAATGCTGCCGCTTATAGAGGAGGCTCTTTCAACAAGAGGTTCCCTGTTTCTCGTTGGTGATATAAAACAGGCTATTTACCGTTTCCGTCATGCCGATTACAAGATAATGAGTTCACTGCTGCCAGGAGGCAGTGTAGAGGAGTCAGGCCTTTCAACAGGAATGCTTCCGCATGGGCTGGAATGTGAAAATCTGCCAGTAAACTACCGTAGTGGTGGTGTTATAACAGATTATGTTGCGGAAGTTTTCAGGAAAAGACTCCCGCAGCTGCAGCAGCAGTACGGGCTGCCCGATATGACTGGCCTTTCCTCGTATATACAGGCACCAGAGAATAAAAACATAAATAAGGGCTATGTACACTGTGAGCTGATGAGCAAAAAGAAAGGAGAAAAGAATTCTTATGCTGAAAGACTTGTCACACTGGTGGAATCTGCTGCGAAAAGACATCCTCTGAGGGATATAGCTGTTCTTGTTGACAGAAATTCCACTGTTGAGGCAGTTGTTTCCCTGCTTTCATCAAGGAAGATACCATCAGCCTCATTCAGTTCACTGGATATAAGAAAAAGACCTGTTATAGCGGAGATAATATCCCTGCTGCGTTTTCTTGATGAGCCTCAGGATGATATTTCCTTTTTCAATTTCATAAACGGCAGTATTTTCAGCAGGGCTTCCGGACTGATGTCCGCAGAAATTCATGATTTTCTGTGCGGACGTACTGATAAAGAACTGCTTTATGTTTATTTCCGCAGACATGAAGGATTTATGCAGTTGTGGGAAAAACTGTTCCAGCCGCTTTTCAGTAAAAGCGGATATCTGCCTCTTTATGAACTGATATGTCAGATATATGTAACTTTTTCCCTGTTTGATAATTTCCCAGAGGAGCAGGCCGCACTTGCTAAATTTCAGGAAGCTGCCGCTACTTCATCCTCAAGGGGAATGAACACTATTTCCTCCTTTCTCGCTTATGCAGATTCTGAAAGCGGCCCGGATGAAGATTCAAAAAAAGAGTTCGCGGTTGCCCTGCCGGAAGCGCTTAATGCCGTTCAGGTGATGACATGGCATAAATCAAAGGGACTCGGTTTCCCGGTGGTAATAAATATCATCGATATAAACCGGGGCAGAACATCTGGTATGACTTACCGGGAAAATAATGGCAGTCTTTATCCTGTATATAGCGTATCAGAAATAGAAAAAAATTCTGCGTTACTTAAAGCATGGAAAAAAGCAGAGAAAACAGAGGAGCTTGTACAGAAACTCAATACTTTTTATGTTATCTGTACCAGAGCGAAAGAGGAACTTTATAACCTTGTTCTGCTGGAAGAAGAAAAGGAAGATAAGTCTGGTGAATCTGAAAAAGAGCTGCCGGATGCCCGTGAAATTTTTTTTGATTACGAGGCCGGGAGTGTTAATAAGGAAGGAACAGAAACCGAAGAACTCCCCACTTCCTTAAAGGTTCCCGTTGGAAGAACAGACAGAAAATTTGTGCTTAACGAGCCATCCTGTACTGTTCGTGATGTGGATATAAGGACGCGACGGCGCGGTGAGCTTCTTCACGCTGTCATTTCAGCTTTTGAAAATACCGTGGATATAGTTTCTGTGGCCGGTATTTATGACAGGCTTTCAGGTTTTTATTCCACAGATGATTCGTACCGGAATGAGGATATTGCTATTCTGGAAAAATTCATATCTTGTAGTGAGGCGGCACTCTTTTTCCCTGAATACGGAAAATGTGATGTCTTTTCGGAACGTGAATATCTGGACAGGTCCGGAAATATGGTGAGGGTAGACCGGGTTATAATAACGGATTCTGAGGTTATTGCGGTTGATTTCAAAACCGGCGCGGAAAGACCAGAATATGAGAAGCAGGTAAAGAACTATATGAGTATTCTCGCCGGAGTTTATGGAAAACCGGTGCGTGGATTCCTTGCTTATATAGATCCGGTTAATATCAGGGAAGTGTTTTTATAGAATTTCTTTTTTGTTTCAGGGGAATTATGAACAATGAAATAATCATTTATACAGACGGAGCCTGTTCTGGTAATCCTGGTTCCGGCGGATGGGCAGCCGTGATAATATATCCCGGCGGCAGACTTGAGGAATTTGGCGGGGGGGAGAAAAATACGACTAACAACCGTATGGAAATGAGCGCTGCCATAGCTGCGCTTGCGGCTGTCAGCCGGTATTTGGACTTTTCCCCGGATAAAGGAACAGAAAATACCACCGTAAATGATGTGAAAATAAGGATTTATACGGATTCCTCACTGCTGCTTAACGGTATTACAAAATGGATATGGGGCTGGATGCGCCGGGATTGGGTTAATTCTGCCGGAGAACCTGTGGCTAATAAGGAACTCTGGATAAAGCTATGGTCCGTTGCAGCTCCCCTGCGTGGAAAAACTGAGTGGATTCATGTAAAAGGCCATGCCGGACATTCAGTAAATGAGAGATGTGATACAATAGCTGTTTCATATTCAAAAAATAATCCCGTAAAACTGTACTGTGGTCCGGTTTCAGGCTGCGGATATCCGGTCCTGCCACCTTCCAGTGGGGAAATACAGGTAGGGAAAAGCGTGACAGCAGTGCATTCCGCACCGGAGAAGGAAAAAGACAAATTCTATATCAGTATGGTAAACGGTGTTGAAAGATGTCATAAAACCTGGGCCGGGTGCGAGGCAGCCGTAAAAGGCAAAAAAGGTGCCCGTTTCAAAAAAGTATATTCCCAGAAAGAGGCGGAAGAATGTTTCAGAAAATGGAAATCTGTCTGAACCTGAATGACAGAATAAAAACGGAGCCTGAATAAAATGAGAACAGATGATAAAAAGGAAAATGACACAGCACTTGCCATGGGACTTATGAGCGGAACATCGGCAGACGGGCTTACTGCCGCTGTCTGTGAGATTTCCGGACGCAGGATAAAAACACTTTATTTCCGTACTTATGATTATACTCCCGCGCTTCGTGAAAAAATTATAGGCGCAAGAGATATGAAGGCATGTGAGCTTTCCGCGCTTGATTTCGGCCTGGGACGTATATGGGCTGAAATGGTAATGCGTTTTTTCAGTGAAACAGGAATAAGACCGGAACAGGTGGCGTGCATAGCTTCTCACGGACAGACAGTGTGGCATAAGCCTGAAGGTCCGGACAGGAGTACAATGCAGATAGGCGAGGCATCATTTATAACTGAAGCAACAGGTATTCCTGTGGTATGCGATTTCCGTCCCATGGATATGGCTGCAGGTGGTGAAGGAGCGCCTCTTGTGCCTTTTCTTGATGAATTTATGTATGGTGATTCTCCAACGCCGGTAGCGTTACAGAATATCGGAGGGGTGGGGAATATATCATTTACCGGACATGGCGTTAAGACAACCGGCTTTGATACCGGTCCTGGAAATTCCCTTATGGATACCGCAGTATCCATGTTTACTTCAGGAAAACTGGGATATGATGCTGATGGTGCCATTGCCGCCAGGGGACATGCCGATGAAGAGAAGGTAAGACAGTTTCTTGAAGCAGAATATTTTAAAAGACTGCCTCCCAAATCTCTTGACCGCAGTACTTTTTCCCAGAATTTCATAAAAAGTAATTTTCCGGCTTTATCTGAAAGCAATATAGCTGATACTGTTGCAACACTGAATCTGTTTACTGCCGCCTCCATAGCGCTGGCCTTCCGGAAATTTGCTCCAGCCGGAACGGAAAGAATAATTGTGTCCGGTGGTGGTGCACTTAATCCGGTTCTTATGCGTAACATAGCGTCACAGCTGGCTATGTCTGGCGTTAAAACGCTTTCAAGTGCTGACGTGGGAATGCATCCTCTCGCCAAAGAGGCTTCCTGCTTCGCACTTATGGGACTGCTGGCTTTGCGCGGAGAAATAAACCATTGTCCGTCTGCCACCGGTGCTTCCGGTACAAGAATATTGGGCAAAATAATCCGGGTTTAGTTTC
>Ga0310690_10002969_pt1 | contig 26465 bp, 18 predicted proteins | sample AusTroGonzalo_MG_2_FD_207661 | JGI IMG/M metagenome (GOLD analysis project Ga0310690, IMG submission 207661) | Bovine rumen microbial communities from tropical cattle in Woodstock, Queensland, Australia - Gonzalo_04 (v2) (version 2) | ecosystem: Host-associated > Mammals > Digestive system >...
TATTTTCTTGATTGCTGTAACTGATAAGCTAATTGTGAATGACCAAAATCATTAATATAATCAATAAGAGATTGTATGATACTATCTCCTTTTTCTCTCCATAGTTGTTTATAGTAAAGAACAAATGCATTGTTAGGACTATTGAAAAGCGATGGATAATAGAAAAATGAATGATTATTGTGAATCTGAGACCACTCATTTTGGGTTCTAAATGATGAGTCAAAGTCCCAAAGCGTACTCATTGTAATCTTTGAATCAGATTCCATATTGTATTTAGTCATAAAGATATTGGTTCCACCTCCATCTTTATTTCCTAATATATCTTGAGCCAATAACCATTTTGCAAATGATGGTATATCTATGTGTTCATTATAATGACCTGTTTCTATGGATGTTTCAACCTCGTTTATAATATTGCAAATAGTTTCAATTTGTTCCGTTGTAGGTTCATCAGGATATTTAAAAGTATATCCTTTGTCTGAAGTGGATTTAAAATATATTGGTTCATTCCACCAATAGGCATCTCGCTCAATAATATAACCAGTGTTTTTATCTACATTAATACGGCAGTCAGCATTCTTTTTTACTGATTCTACAAGCATATAGATACCATGATAATCTCCATTGAAGAAGAGATTAACGTACATATAATTGGGTGTCCAGCCACCAAGACTTAATATATCGTTAAGTTTGAATCCTATGGTCCATTTCAGGTTGTCACCTCCTTGATCCAATAGTAACCAGTTTTTATCATTATATTTCTGGTCTTGACGACAAAGGAGATCAGCTTTCTTTTCTAGCTTTATCTTATATGGCTTTTTATAACTGTAATAGGCGCTGGTATTTCCACGTATCCTTATAGTCATTCCACTTATGTCTTTTTGGTAATTACCACTATCAAAAAGAATACTGTCATGTAAGGATAAAATGATACGTCCAGGAATCTTTGTTTTGTTGGTAGTACTAATGCCATACTCTCCTTCTGGTGCCCAGACAAAGTCACAGGTGGGCATAGCATTGTCAACAGTTTGAATAGAAAGAATGGGTAATCCTAATTGTTCTATAAAGGCAGAATCAACAGGTTCAGCCATTAATGGATAAATATTGAATATAAGACATATATATAATAAGAATCCATGTTTCATTTTTTCCTTATTATTAATTTATCTTATAACTGCAATTTTTCCTACTATTCCATCTGAGCCATTGCTGGTGGCTGTAGCTATCATATAGACACCACTGGCCACTCGTTTACCTTGTTGGTCGCATCCATCCCAAGTGAATGTACCACCATTAGAACGTCCCTGTGCCACTAAACGACCACTGCTAGTGAGAATCTTCACGTCAGCATCCATCGACAGTCCTACGACAGTTATAAGGCCTGTGTAGCCAGGTTCTACAGGATTAGGATAAGCATAGACGTTATCTTTTGTCATTTCAGTAGCGCTACTCGTAGCATCACTCATGTATGAGCAAAGACCATTCTTTGTTCCGAAAAACACCTCTCCTGTATTGTTATTGATGGCTATAGATTCAATAATATCTGACAGAAGCGGACTATTATTAATAGTAAAGTGATGAATCTGTTCCATGTTGTCAGCACTAATCAGATATACACCATTACCGTCAGTACCAATCCATTTCCGGTTACCACCATCAATGGCAATAGAAGTAATATTTACGCCTGTCATGAGATAGTCAGCGTAATCAGTACCATCATTACGTGGTACTTTTACTTGTGTAAAACCTAAGGTATTGTTTTCTTGTTGTTGATAATCGTACATAAACAATCCCTGTTCGGTACCTATCCAGATGTTCTTATCTAAATCCTGTGCAATACAATGAACATAGTTCAGACCATAAGAAATGCCGTCTTGATTAGTAAAGTTCTCGTATCGAGTGAATACTTCTTTTTCTGGATCTAATTTAATAACACAGGGATGGTTATGGTGATCGTTCACCATCCAGGCATTTCCATTATTATCAATAATTGCATTACGAATAATACGTAAAGGTGAATTCTGATAGAAGAGTTCAGAATTATTAAACGATTTCCAATCTTTTGACGATAAGTTATATTTCAATATAGGTGCTTTTGCTTTTGAACTACTGTTTGACAACCACACATTGTTTTGATGATCAAAGAACAGACCATCAACACGAACATAGTTTGCAGCATTTGCATCTTTTTCGTCTAATGCAGAGACTATAGGACTATTTGCAGAGGTCAGGTTTTGAACCATTTTCCCATTCAGGAATTCATAAAGACCCGTTCCACAAGTAGTAACAAAATAATGATTTGGATTAGAAGGATTAACAGCAATAGAAGTGGCATCAGTCAATCTGCTTCCAGTAAGTGGAGTAATATCATTCTTATCTAATGAGGTCCATTCATTATCGTCTTTGAGAATTTGAACACAGAATGGGCGTAAGAATTCACTACCGTCTTTCCATCCACCACCAACAGAATATAATATGCCATTATTAAAACTCATAAAACCGAAGTAATTATAATGAGGTCCTTCTGGTTTGAGAGTTGAAACAATAGGCTGATAGGTATTCCAATCAGTATTATCAGTAGTGAATTCAGGATAAACCGTTGTTGTTTGCCAATTGGTTTTATCAATGAGGTTGGCAGTCAAAATAGCCTTATAGACCACTCCTTGCTTGTTACGTGCATAGATGGTCTTATTGTCAATAACTATCGCATTGATATTCTGATCCAAGATATACGACTCACTTATTTCTGCCTTATCCATATTGATTTTCACTATACCGAAACCTGTGCATAGATAGGCAAATTCATTATAGATATAGATGTTATTGACAGTTTTGTCCTTTGTCATTGACTTGGAATAGTAAGAACTGATGTTGGTAACGTCACCATTCAAGTCAAGTAAGTCGATATTTGTACTTTCATAGATCACCATCAGGCGCTTGACTTTCTGATTCCAGGCTATCAATGAGATATAGGTATCACTAAGTGCATTGACTTTGTCAAAAGTTGTGATGGAATGGTCATTCAGATTATAACTATAGAGACTGTTTGAAGCACGTACAAAGAGCATATTTGAACCGGCCTTGACAATCTGTTGAGGTTCATAATATGACATATAAGCACGCCAAGAGCCTATCTGAGCATTTAAAGGTAAAAAGATAAAAAGGTAAAAAGGTAAGAACCATTTTACCATTGATGCTTTCAATATATGCTTTACTGTTTTCATTCTTTTTTACCTTTTTATTCTCTTCTATTGTTTCAGAAACTCAGCGAGTTTTGCTGTGGCTCGTCCTCTGTGACTGATATGGTTCTTTTGTTCAGCACTCATCTCAGCAAAGGTCTGGTCATAGCCGTCAGGACGGAAGACAGGATCATAGCCAAAGCCCTCTACCCCACTCCGCTCATGCATGATTTCACCATTGACAATGCCCTCGAAGAGATGTTCCTGTTTGATGCTGGTGCAGCCACAGGGACACACCTCTTTCTTTTGGATGAGGGCGATGACGGTGCGGAAGCGGGCCTTGCGATTATCTTTATCTGACAGCTCACGAAGCAGGCGCGCCATATTGGCTTCGCTATCGTGGCTTTTAGGGCCTATTGGTCCCATGGGGCCTATGGGGCTCATAGGGCTTATAGGTTCCATTGCGGCATAGCGGGCACTATAGACACCAGGAGCCCCATTCAGAGCCTCTACCTCCAGACCTGTATCATCGGCAAAGCAGTCAATGTGATAGTTGTCGTAGACGAAGCGGGCCTTCTGCAGGGCATTCTCCTCAAGTGTCTGTCCTGTTTCAGGAATATCGACATCGCAGCCAATATCCTTCAGCGACAGCACTTCAAAGCTATCGCCCAGAATCTGGCGTACTTCCTGCAGTTTATGCAGATTGTTGGTTGCGAATACTATTCTCATATCAGTAGTAAATGCTTCACTCTTCACTCTTCACTTCTTTTATCTTGACTTTCATCTCGTCGAAGCCTTCACCATAGACACCAATGACGGCACTCTGTGATACGAAGGCCTGGGGGTCGATCATCTTGATGAGTCGGAAGATAATGATACTTTCGTTCTTTTTAGCCAGGATACACAGCACTTTGATTTCCTGTCCTGTATACCAACCATGACCATCAAGGATGGTAACACCATGATGCATCTGTGTGCCGATAGCATTAGCTATCTCCTGCCATTTACGGGTGAAAATAAGGAACTGTACAGACTCGCGTCGGGCATTCATCACATAGTCGAGCACAAAGTTCTCAAGAGCCATCACACAGAAACCGAACATCACTTTATGAGCCCTTTCAATGTAATCGCCAAACTGTGGGAAGAACATACACGAGCCGATGATGCAGAAGTCAACCGTAATCAGGACAGAGCCCAACGACACGTTGTGATATTTATTGACTGAGGCAGCGATAATGTCAGTACCACCAGTAGAGCCATTATGCAGAAAGACCGTAGCGAGAGCGATACCTGTGATAACGCAGCCAATAATCATCGACATGAAGTCCTGCCCTTCGCCTAACAGCTTGATAGGCAGTCCATTATCCTGTTTTGGAATAATCTCCTGGGCAAACATCAGCATGAAGTAGAGAGCGAAGATGGCAAAGATGGTCTTCAGCATGAACTTGAAGCCCAAAATCTTCAGCGCCACCAACAGCAGAATGCCGTTGATGATGATGTAGGTGTTCTCCAGATGGAATCCAGTGGCATAGTAGATGATAGCCGAAAGACCCGTTACGCCTCCTGCCACAATCTGATAGGGCATCAGAAACACGGTGAAGGCGATGGTGTAGAGCACCAGTCCGAGGGTGATGAAGAAATAATCTTCAACCTCCTTCATGATGAGTTTATGATTAATGTTCATCATTGGTTATTTGATGACGATGTTCACCATACGCTTCGGGACGATGATAACCTTTACTATCTGCTTGTCTTCCACGTACTTAGCAGTACGCTCATCGCTACGAACCAACTGTTCGATAGCAGCATTGTCAGCATCGGCAGCCAACTCAATTTCAAAGCGTGTCTTACCATTGAAGGCAACACCCATCTTTACGCTGCTCTCTACCAGATATTCTTCATTCCATGTGGGCCAATGAGAGTCGCATACACTACCCTTCTCACCCAACATCTCCCAGAGTTCTTCTGCGATGTGGGGAGCAAATGGAGCTATCAGGATGACGATGGTCTTCAGCATCTCCTTGTTCTTGCACTTCTGCTGAGACAACTCGTTTACGCAGATCATAAAGGCAGAGATAGAAGTGTTGTAGCTGAAGGTCTCGATATCGCCAGAAACCTTCTTGATGAGCTTGTGTACGCTCTTCAGGTTCTCTGGTGTTGCCTGACCCTCATCGAAACCATTCTGGAAGAGGTTCCAGAACTTCTTCAGGAAGCGGTGGCAGCCGTCGATGCCGTTGGTATCCCAAGGCTTACTCTGCTCAACAGGACCCAGGAACATCTCGTAGAGACGCAGTGTGTCAGCACCATACTTCTCTACAATCATATCTGGATTAACTACGTTGAACATCGACTTTGACATCTTTTCGATGGCCCAACCGCAGCCATATTTTCCATTCTCAAGGATGAACTCGGCATTGTTGTACTCAGGACGCCAAGCCTTGAAGGCTTCAATGTCGAGCACATCGGCAGAAACAATGTTTACATCAACATGGATAGGAGTAACGGTGTACTTGTCTTTCAGGCCGAAGCTGACAAACTTACCCTTGTCAGCACCCTCGTCCTCGATACGATAAACGAAGTTTGAGCGACCCTGAATCATACCCTGGTTCACCAACTTCTTGAATGGCTCGTCCTCGCAGCTGTAACCAGAATCGAAGAGGAACTTGTTCCAGAAACGGCTATAAATTAGGTGACCAGTAGCGTGCTCAGTACCTCCTACATAGAGGTCAACATTACGCCAGTACTCGTCAACATCCTTGTCTACCAAAGCCTTCTCGTTCTTTGGATCCATATAGCGCAGATAGTAAGCTGAAGATCCAGCGAAACCAGGCATGGTGTTCAGCTCGAGTGGGAATACTGTCTTGTTGTCAATCTCATCCTTCGATACAACCTTATCTGTCTTGGTATCCCAAGCCCACATCTTAGCGCGACCCAATGGTGGCTCGCCAGTTTCAGTAGGCTGGTACTTGTCAATCTCAGGAAGCTCCAGAGGCAGACATTCCTTTGGAATCATATAAGGCATATCGTCCTTGTAGTAAACAGGAAATGGCTCACCCCAGTAACGCTGACGAGAGAAGATGGCATCGCGCAGACGGTAGTTAACCTTTACACGGCCAAGACCCTGCTCGGTTACATATTTCTTGGTGGCAGCAATGGCCTCCTTAACGGTGAGTCCGTTCAAAGAGAATTTATCTGATGAAGAGTTGCAGACAATACCCTCCTTGGCATCGTAGCTCTCCTCAGAGACGTCAGCACCCTCAATCAGTGGGATGATAGGCAGGTTGAAGTGCTTGGCAAAGGCGTAGTCACGAGAGTCGTGAGCAGGCACAGCCATAATGGCACCAGTACCATATCCGGCCAACACATATTCTGCAATCCAGATGGGGATCTTCTCGTCGGTAAACGGATTGATGGCATAGCTTCCAGAGAACACACCAGTAACCTTGTGGTCCATCTGGCGATCGCGCTCTGTGCGCTTCTTTACGTAGTCCAGATACTGGGCAACCTCTTCCTTCTGGTCAGGTGTTGTCAGCTCAGCCACGAGGTCGCTCTCAGGAGCCAGCACCATGAAGGTAACACCAAACATAGTATCAGCACGGGTTGTGAAGATGGTGAAGTGCTTGTCACTATCAGCTACGTTGAACTCTACCTCAGTACCCTCTGAGCGACCAATCCAGTTGCGCTGGGTCTCCTTCAGTGAGTCAGTCCAGTCGATATCCTCCAGACCGTCAAGCAGACGCTGAGCGTAGGCAGATACACGCAGACACCACTGGCGCATCTTCTTCTGAACTACAGGATAGCCACCACGAACTGATACGCCATCCACTACCTCATCGTTAGCCAGAACGGTACCCAGCTTTGGACACCAGTTAACCATGGTGTCAGCCAGGTAAGCAATACGATAGTTCATCAGCACTTCCTGTTTTTTCTTCTCAGAGAATCCAGCCCACTCAGCAGCTGTAAAGTGCAGCTCCTCAGTACCCAGAGCATTACAGTTCTCAGTACCCATCAGTTCAAAATGCTCAATCAGCTTAATGGTAGGCTGAGCCTTGTGTGATGCAGTAGAAAAATAGCTCTTGAACATGCGCTGGAATGCCCATTGGGTCCACTTATAATAGATGGGGTCGCAAGTACGGACCTCACGCTCCCAGTCGAAGCAGAAACCAATCTTGTCCAGCTGACTGCGATAACGGTTGATGTTCTCGAAGGTTGTCTTTTCTGGGTGCTGACCTGTCTGGATAGCATACTGCTCAGCGGGAAGTCCGTAAGCATCGTATCCCATTGGGTTCAGCACGTTATAGCCCTGCTGACGCTTGAAGCGGGCATAGATATCGCTGGCGATATATCCCAACGGATGGCCCACATGCAGTCCTGCTCCACTGGGATAAGGGAACATATTGAGCACGTAGAACTTCTTCTTCGTTGCGTCTTCCTTTACTCGATAGGTCTGCATTTCCACCCATCGCTTTTGCCATTTCTGTTCAATTTCTCTAAAATTGTAATCCATTTTATCTTGTTTTTATTCGTGTTCCTATTTAATTAGGCTGCAAAGATACGAATAAAAAATGAAAATAAAATCTTTTAGACGTTTTTTCTTTGTTGTATCAATTTTATTCATTAATTTTGCGGTCGAAACGAAACATTAATTTTAAATTAAAATGCTTATGAACAGATTTTTTACATTACTAGTTGTTATGATGATGGGTGTCTGCAGTTGGGCAGACGAGGCTACCTTTGATTTCGATAACGATTATCAGACCCTCTTCCCCACCCTTGCAGGTGTTTCATCAAATGATTCTCATGATGGTGATTTTACAGAGGCAACCACTTCTGTACCAGTTCAGGGGGTGACTATTACTGTTTCTGCAAAGGACGAGGGCAACAATAATGCAAACCGAATTTGGAGTAGTTCTCCTCGTCTGCGTCTGTATAGTGGTACACTGACCATTTCTGCTCCTGCAGGAAAAGCTATCACCAATTTGGCTATTAATCAAGGTAAGTGGAATGCAAATAACACAGCCAATGAAGGTACACTTTCTGCTACTTCTTGGGAAGGCAACACAGCTAATTTGGTAATCACGATTGCAGGAAACACTCAGTTTAAGAGTATTGTTGTGACAATAAGCGACGGTGCTGATAACCGTGCAGCTACTACCATTGAGTTTGCAGAGGGCTTCGAGACAAAGGCAACCTGTGGTAAGGACGAGAAGATCAGTCTGCCAACAGCTTCTGTAAAGGCTAGTGATGCTGCTGTGGCTGGTGCCAATATCACTTGGTCATTGAGCAGTGATACTTTGGCTCAGCTCGATGGCAACGACATAAAGATTTTTAATGGTGTTCAGGGTACTGTTACTGTGAAGGCAGAGTATGAAGGCGACGCTAACTACAAGCCCAGCAGCAAGAGCTATACGTTGACCATTTATAAGGGCTTTATGAAATTCTCAAGCCTTATTGATGATGTGACCAGCACTAATCCAAAGTGGGACAATGGTGGTGAGTATGCTTCTTATTGGTTCGTCAACGAAGAGTTTAGGTCTGTACCTAATACTGTGACTTTTGCCAGCGGAAAATATATCTACCTGACCGATGGTACCAACAACCTGTTGTTCTATGGCACTAACAGCCAGAACCTGAAGCAGGGTCATGTTATCAGCGGTGATCTGGGTAATGGCCAGATGGGTGCTGTTTGGGGCAAGCTCTATCGCTACAACAAGCTGCCTGAGTTCTCGTTCACAGAGATGGATGTCAAGATTGAGGATAGCGTAGCCGTTGCTCCTAAGACCATCACTGTCAGCCAGTTAGGCGAGAACGTCAATGCCTATGTGCAGATTAATAATGCTGAGTTTGTGAGCATCGATGGTAAGAACTTAAAGTTCGTTGTTGGCTCTGACTCATTGGCTATCTACAACCAGTTTGGCATCAATACTGATGCTTTGGAGATTGGCGAAGTATATTCACTTACTGGTATGGGTTGTGTCTATAAGGAGAACTTCCAGCTTTACCTGATTGATTTCACCGCAGGTTCAGCAAACATCAGCACGCTGAAGAGAGAGCGTCAGAATGGTGCTATCTACAACCTACAGGGTCTGCGTGTAGAGGCAACCAAGAAGGGTCTCTACATCATGGATGGCAAAAAGATCGTAGTGAAGTAATATTTTTGATAAAAAATAGAAAATCGAGACACTTCTGTTTGGGAGTGTCTCGTTTTTTTTATACCTTTGCAACTGTTTTATAAAATGTGAGTTATGGCAAAGAAAGATGGGGAACTGACCCCGATGATGAAGCAGTTTTTCGACTTGAAGGCGAAACACCCGGATGCAGTAATGTTGTTCAGGTGTGGCGACTTTTATGAGACCTACTGCGAAGACGCCATAACGGCCTCACGCATCTTAGGTATTACGCTGACCCATCGAAACAACGGTGCTGGTGGCTTGGGTGATGAGATGGCGGGCTTTCCGCATCATGCACTTGACACTTATTTGCCAAAGTTGATTAGAGCAGGTAAGCGTGTGGCCATCTGTGACCAGCTTGAAGACCCCAAACTGACGAAGAAGTTGGTGAAACGAGGTATCACGGAACTGGTGACGCCTGGTGTAGCAATGTCAGATAACGTGCTGAATTACAAGGAGAATAACTTCCTGGCCTGTGTGCATTATGGAAAATCAGCCTTTGGAGTTGCGTTTCTTGACATCTCGACGGGTGAGTTCTTGACAGGTGAAGGAACTGCTGACTATGTGGAGAAGCTTTTGGGTAACTTCCAACCCAAGGAAGTGCTTTTCGAACGAGGTCGTAAGCAGGACTTCGAACAGAAGTTTGGCAACCGTTTCTTTACGTTTCAGCTTGATGACTGGGTGTTTACTGACCAAACGGCACGCCAGAAGCTGCTAAAGCATTTCCATGTTAAGAACCTTAAGGGTTTTGGTGTAGATCATCTGCAAAGCGGCGTTATTGCCGCTGGTGCCATTCTGCAGTACCTTGAGCAGACTCAGCACACCCAAATAGGACATATCACATCCATCTCACGCATTGAGGAAGATAAATATGTGCGCTTGGATAAGTTCACTATCCGTTCGCTGGAGTTGGTCTATCCCATGCAGGAAGACGGCAAATCACTTCTTGATGTGATTGATAAAACGGTGTCGCCTATGGGTGGTCGCTTATTACGTCGCTGGGTGGTTTTTCCACTCAAGGACGAGAAGCCTATCAACGAACGTCTGGATATCGTGGAGTATTACTACCGCGAGCCTGATTTCCGACTGTGCATAGATGAACAGATTCATCGTATTGGCGACCTAGAGCGCATCATTTCAAAGGTGGCAGTGGGACGTGTTTCACCACGCGAAGTGGTGCAGTTGAAAACGGCTCTTCAGGCCATTCAACCCATCAAGACGGCCTGTCTCTATGCTAACAATGAAGCATTGAAAAGGGTAGGGGAACAGTTGAATCTGTGTGAGTCGCTGAGAGACCGTATAGAAAAGGAGATACAGAATGATCCGCCACAGTTGGTGCAGAAGGGTGGGGTGATTCGCAATGGTGTGAATGCTGAACTCGACGAGTTGCGACAGATTGCTTATAGTGGCAAGGATTACTTACTGAAAATTCAGGAACGTGAGGCAGAACAGACGGGAATCTCGTCCCTGAAGATTGGTTATAACAACGTGTTTGGCTATTACTTAGAAGTCAGAAACACTTATAAGGACCAAGTGCCTGCTGAGTGGGTTCGTAAGCAGACGTTGGCACAGGCTGAGCGTTATATCACCCAGGAGTTAAAGGAGTATGAAGAGAAGATTCTGGGTGCGGAAGACCGTATCCTGTCTCTTGAAGCCAAACTCTTCAATGACCTGATATTGGGTATGCAGGAGTTTATTCCGCAGATACAGATTAACGCCAATATCATTGCTCGTCTGGACTGTCTGTTGTCGTTTGCTAAGGCTGCGGAGGAAAACCATTATATCCGACCAGTCATTGACTCCTCAGAGGTTATTGACATCAAGCAGGGACGCCATCCTGTCATTGAAAAGGAACTGCCTATCGAGGAGCATTATGTTCCCAATGATATCGTGCTCGACAACGAGCGTCAACAGATTATCATTATTACGGGTCCTAATATGGCCGGTAAATCGGCTCTGCTGCGTCAGACGGCCTTGATAGTACTGATGTCCCAAATAGGATGTTTCGTGCCCGCAGAAGCCGCCAGAATCGGTCTGGTGGATAAGATTTTCACTCGTGTGGGAGCGTCGGATAACATTTCGTTGGGAGAATCAACGTTTATGGTTGAGATGACAGAGGCTTCAAACATATTGAATAATGTAAGCAGTCGCTCGCTGGTGCTCTTCGACGAGTTAGGACGAGGCACCTCTACTTATGATGGTATCTCAATAGCCTGGGCTATCGTAGAATACCTGCATGAGAATGCCAAAGGGCATCCTCGCACTCTCTTTGCTACACACTATCACGAGTTGAATGAGATGGAGAAAAACTTCTCTCGTATCAAGAACTATAATGTCTCTGTGAAAGAAGTTGATGGCAAGGTGATTTTCCTGCGAAAGCTGGAGCGTGGTGGTTCAGAACATTCGTTTGGTATCCATGTGGCAGAGATTGCTGGTATGCCACGTTCAATAGTGAAGCGCGCCAACGTGATATTGAAACAGCTGGAAAGCGAGAATGCGCAAGTGGGTGGAGTAGGGAAGCCCACGATGGAGATTGCCAATAGTCGTGAGGGTATGCAGCTGTCTTTCTTCCAGTTAGATGACCCTGTGCTTTGTCAGGTACGTGATGAGATTCTTGGTCTTGACGTCAATAACCTCACGCCTCTTGAGGCACTCAACAAACTTAATGATATCAAAAAAATAGTCTCAGGCAAATAACCTGAGACTTCTTTTTTATACTTGTTTCTTCAGTCCTTTTATCATGTACCAGATGCCTATGGCAATAAACGGCAAACTAAGTATCTGGCCCATGTCGAACGGTAACCCTTGTTCGAAGGCTTCCTGTACCTCTTTGAAGTATTCAATAAAGAAGCGGAAAGTAAAGATATAAGCCAGACAGAGACCAAAATAGAAGCCTGTGCCTACCTTCTGCGGCATCTTCTTATAAAGAATAATCATCAGCAGGAAGAGTAGGGCATAGGCAATGGCCTCGTATAGCTGTCCTGGGTGGCGCAACACCACATTCTGCGGTCCGTCGTTCTGTACAAACCAGAATGCCCAAGGCAGACTCTCGTCCGTGATCTTTCCAACAATCTCTGAGTTCATCAGGTTGCCCAGACGAATGCAGCAAGCTGTGATACCTGTGGCAATGGCGATATTGTCAAGCACCGTCCATACAGGCATCTTAAAATGGCGAACATAAAGCAGTAGAGCCAAGATAATACCCAACGTACCACCATGTGATGCAAGTCCTTGATAACCAGTCATGTGCCAACCGTCTGTAGTAATCTTGATAGGTAGCAGCATCTCCACAAATCCTTTCCAGGAGGTGAGAAAATAGTCGGGCTGATAGAAGATACAATGACCCAGTCGGGCGCCTATCAGAATACCTAAGAAACAATAGATAAAGAGGGGCTCGAACTTCTCGTTGGGAATGTTCTGCTTCTTATACAGCCAGCGCACCATCAAGTAGGCTAATGCCAGTCCGATAAGCCACATCAGCGAGTACCAGCGGATACTGAACGACCCGATACTGAAAGCATCGAGCGACGGATTCCAAGTGATGAAACTGAGTATTTCCATTATTTATTATTTCTAGTTATACTAGTCGTATAAACCAGACTAGACATTAAACCTAAAGTGCATGATATCACCATCCTGCACCACGTAGTCCTTGCCTTCAACACCCATCTTGCCGGCCTCGCGGACAGCGGCCTCAGAGCCGTATTTCAGGTAGTCTTCATACTTGATAACTTCAGCGCGGATAAAGCCTTTCTCAAAGTCGGTATGGATGACGCCAGCACACTGTGGAGCTTTCCATCCTTTCTTATAGGTCCAGGCCTTCACCTCCATCTCACCAGCGGTGATGAAGGTCTCAAGATTCAGCAGGGCATAGGCCTTTTTAATCAGGCGGTTAACACCGCTTTCCTCCAAACCAAGCTCCTCCAGGAACATCTGCTTATCCTCGTATGACTCCAGTTCTGCGATATCCTCTTCTGTCTTAGCTGCGATAATCATGGTTTCTGCACCTTCTTCCTTGGCCAGCGCCTCGACTTTCTTGGTGAAGTCATTACCATTTTTGGCATCAGCCTCGCCTACATTGCAGACATAGAGAACAGGTTTTGAGGTCAGCAAGAACAGATTGCGAGCACAGTCTTGCTCGTCCTTGCTCTCGAACTCCACCACACGGGCATTCTTTCCCTGATCCAGCGCCTCTTTATAGGCTTTCAATACAGCCACTTCTATCTTGGCTTCCTTGTTGCCGGCAGCAGCAGCTTTCTCGGTCTTAGCCAATCGGCCTTCAATGGTTTCAAGGTCCTTCAGCTGCAGCTCAGTATCAATGATTTCCTTATCGCGAATGGGATCAATGGTACCATCTACATGGGTGATGTTCTCGTCCTCAAAACAACGTAATACATGGATGATAGCATCCGTCTCTCGGATGTTGCCAAGGAACTTATTTCCAAGACCTTCACCCTTTGAAGCACCTTTCACCAGACCGGCGATATCTACAATTTCGCAAGTGGCGGGCACGATGCGACCAGGATGCACAATCTCAGCCAGTTTGGTCAGACGCTCATCGGGAACGGTGATAACACCTACGTTGGGTTCTATTGTACAAAAAGGAAAGTTTGCTGCCTGTGCCTTTGCGCTCGACAGGCAGTTGAAAAGTGTGGACTTACCCACGTTTGGGAGTCCCACAATACCACATTTTAATGCCATTTTCTTCTATAAACGTTTATAATCTGGGTGCAAAGGTACGAATAAGCGGGCGAACCACAAAGGATTTTACCATATTTAATGCCTTTTAATGCGCTTCAAGCCAGTTTTTTCCGAATCCAGAGTCAGCAACAAGGGGCACGGCAAGACTCATGGCACTCTGCATCTCTTCGAGTACAATACGCTCTACCTGTTCCTTTTCCTCAGGATAGACGGAGAAGTTAAGTTCGTCGTGTACCTGCAGAATCATCTTACTCTTGATACCCTCTTTTCTGAACCGTTCAAAGATATGAATCATGGCTACTTTGATGATATCGGCAGCGGTGCCCTGAATGGGGGCATTGATAGCATTACGTTCGGCAAAACCACGTACGGTACCGTTCTGAGAGTTGATATCTGGTAGATAGCGACGACGACCGAATAGGGTGGTGACGTAGCCTTGCTTGCGGGCAATCTCCTTTGATTGTTCCATGTAGTCATGTACTTGTGGGAAAGTCTCGAAGTATCCGTCAATCAGCATTTTAGCTTCATCGCGTGATATCTCTAGACGTTCTGCCAAGCCATAGATAGTGATGCCGTAGATGATGCCGAAATTGGCGCGTTTCGATTTGGTTCGCTCATCACGTGTTACCTCGTCAATGTTCTTTTTGTAGATGTTTGCAGCGGTGGCTGCATGTAGGTCTTTTCCTTCTTGGAACACACGAATCATATTTTCATCTTTTGACAGATGAGCCATCACACGCAATTCAATCTGACTATAGTCTGCAGAGAAAAACAGACAGCCAGGTTCTGGGATAAAGGCCTTACGAATCTCCTTACCGTCTTCGCCGCGAATAGGAATATTTTGCAGGTTAGGATCAGATGAGGATAGGCGACCGGTGGCCGTAATCGTCTGATTAAACGAGGTATGGATATGACCTGTACGCGGATTAATAAGTTTAGGAAGGGCTTCTATATACGTGCCAATGAGTTTCTTTAACCCTCTGTGTTCCAGAATATCAGCTACGATTTCATGTTTGCTGCGCAACTGCTGGAGCACTTCCTCACTAGTCACGTATTGACCTGTCTTAGTCTTCTTGGCCTTCTCAACTATTTTTAGCTTTTCAAATAGAATCTCACCAACCTGTTTTGGTGATGCGATATTAAAAGTCTGCCCTGCTAACTCGTAGATGCGCTTCTCTATTTCGTTCATGCGGTCTGTCAGTATCTTGGATGTCTCGCTCAGCGATTCGGTGTCTAGGCATACACCGTTCATCTCCATCTCTGCAAGTACGGGCATTAGCGGCATCTCTATATTATAAAAGAGGTCTTCGCATTCATATTTCTTTAACTCGGGCTCTAGTTTGTTTTTCAACTGTAGGGTGATATCGGCATCCTCACAGGCATATTCATATACAGAAGAGGGCGGGAGATCGCGCATTGATTTCTGGTTTTTACCTTTCGGCCCTATAAGCTCATCAATGTGGATGGTCTGGTAATTCAGATAGATCTCTGCCATGTAATCCATATTATGATGAAGTTCTGGCTGGATAAGATAGTGGGCAATCATGGTGTCCCACATCGGACCATCAAGATGGATATCATAATTTCGGAGCACCTCAAGGTCGTACTTCAAGTTTTGTCCGATTTTAAGTATCTTGGGGTTTTCATACAGCGGTTTAAAGATGTTAACAATTCGCAACGCTTCTTCACGATTGGCTGGAATTGGTACATAAAAAGCCTTATGTTCCTCTACTGAGAAGCTTAAACCCACCAATTCGGCATCGATAGGCGAGGTAGAAGTGGTTTCCGTATCTAGAACGAGAAATTCTTTTGTTAAGAAAAAGTCACAAATACTGCTCAAATCTTCCTCATTTTCAATGAGTTTGTATTCATGAGAGGTCGTTTTAAGGGTCTCAAAACTCGAAAATTCTGAGCCGCCTGTACCCTCGGGCGCAAATTCTGCAAATAAATCGAGCTGCGCATTAACGGGTTTTGTCACTTTTTCAGGCTTTTTAAGAACTCGATTGGTTAACGACTTGAATTCGAGTTCGGCGAAGAGGGCCGACAATTTTTCCTCATCAGGTGACTGTAGTCTTAAATCATCAAGATTAAGATCAATAGGTACTTCTGTGCAGATGGTTGCCAAGTAATATGACATGCGGATATCATCGACATGATCTTCCACTTTTTGCTTTAACGCACCCTTCAGCTCATTGGTGCGGTTCAACAGTTCATCTACCGAGTTGAAGTCGTTGATAAGTTTGGTGGCAGTTTTTTCACCAACACCGGGACAACCAGGAAAATTATCGGCAGAATCGCCCATTAACGCCAAAAGGTCGATGACCTGGAGTGGGGTAGTGATACCATATTTATCGCAAACCTCCTTTGGTCCCATTACTTCATAGCCGCCTCCATGTCTTGGACGGTATATTTTGACGTTGTCAGTCACCAGTTGTCCATAATCTTTGTCAGGTGTAAGCATAAAGGTTTGAATACCTTCGATGGAATCGCTTTTTTTAGCCAATGTGCCAATCACATCGTCTGCCTCGTAACCATCACATTGCAATACAGGAATGCGATAGGCAGACAGCAGGTCCTTAATGATAGGAACGGCTTTGCGTATATCTTCTGGTGTGGCTTCGCGCTGGGCTTTATAAGCAGGAAACTTCTCGCTGCGGAAGGTTGGTCCGTGAGGGTCGAACGCCACACCTAAATATTTTGGCTGTTCCTTTTCGATAACCTCTTGCAAGGTGTTGACAAAACCAATTATGGCCGATGTGTTGAGACCCTTGGAGTTAATACGAGGGTTCTTGATAAATGCGTAATACGACCTATAAATAAGGGCGTAAGCGTCGAGTAAAAAGAGCTTATCCATACGATATTCAGAATTTTCGTGTAAAATTACTAAAAAAATTATCAATATCGAGATATTTTCTGTAATTTTGTGGCAAAATTATAAAAATGGACCCATTATCGCTCATAAAACAACCCATTGAACAAGAATTCAGCGAGTTTACTGAACTATTTAGTCAAACGCTGACACATGGTGACCATCTGCTTTCAGAAGTGCTTAGTCACATCCGAAAGCGAGGAGGCAAACGTATGCGACCCATCCTGACATTATTGATTGCCAAGAATTATGGTGGTGTAACAATGGCTACGCAACATGCAGCTATTGGACTTGAGTTACTGCATACGGCATCACTCGTACACGATGATGTGGTCGATGAAAGCGAAGAACGCCGTGGACAAGCCTCTGTGAATGCTACGTATAATAATAAGGTGGCGGTTCTCACCGGCGATTTTATCCTTTCTACTGCCCTGTTGAATGTGTCGTACACAAACAACCAGCGTATTATTGAGAATCTGGCACAGTTGGGTCGTACGCTGGCCAGTGGTGAACTGTTGCAACTGTGGAACATCAGTAATACTGAAATTTCTGAGGAAATATATTATGATGTTATCAAGCAGAAGACGGCCGTGTTGTTCGAGTCGTGTGCATCTATAGGTGCCCTTTCGTCTGGAGCTACCGATGACGAGGTTGCACAGGCAGCTCGTTTCGGCCAGAATTTGGGCATTATGTTCCAAATACGCGATGATATTTTTGATTATTACGATTCAAAGGAAATAGGTAAGCCCACAGGCAATGATATGGCAGAAGGCAAGCTGACGTTACCTGTGATTTATGCACTGAACCAGAACCCTCAGTATGAATCAATGATGAATTTGGCCAGAAAGGTGAAAGCTGGTACTATTAATACCGATGAAATCGCTGTTTTAGTAGAATTTACCAAACAGCATGGCGGTATTGATTATGCTGAGAAGCGCATGGAAGACTTCCGTTGTGAGGCTCTGAAATATTTAGAAGAGTCGGTTAAGGATGATATGATTCGTACTTCACTCTGTGCTTATCTCGACTATGTGATTCAGCGTAAGAAATAGTAAATAACGTCATTTTTACACATTTTATACTCCTTTTTGATGGACATTCGAGAAAAAATGCCTATCTTTGCCGTGTTTTCTTAACGATGAACCCGAAACGAAAAAGAACATGGTTTAAAACAGGCACTATTGGCATTGCCTTTTTGTGTGTCTTTCTGTGTGGAATGATGTATATTTCGTTCCGCCCAGATACACTTAAAATGTTTCATTGGTTCAAAGTATTTGGATTGCTCGACTATTTGGAAGAGTTACAACATAACCCCGCCCGTGTTCCTTCTTGGATGCTATATAACTTACCTGATGGCATCTGGCTCTTCGCTTATAGTATCTTGATAGGTTGTTTTTGGAACTTCAAAATCAAAGATTGTTGGATGTTTATCCTCGTGATGCCTTCCATCTGCATTCCCCATGAGTTTCTTCAGGCATTGGGTATCATGCATGGAACCTATGACGCCTCAGATGTCTTGGCTTATATTTTAGCAATTATGGCTGGTTTTACATATATTTATTATGTGCACCGATTTGCATTTAGCGATGTAGATAGGGTAGAGAGGCGACGTACGAGTACAGGGAAACTTGCTCTGACGCTGTTCTGCTTCGTGCTTTTTGTGCTTCTGGCTATTGGAAGTGACGACACCGTAGGACGTATCAGTGCAGGAACAGGAGAGGTAAATGCCATAAATGAGCTTTGGTAAAGTCAAAAAAAACGAGGAATAACCAATTCCTCGTTTCTATTATAGGATAATTATTTAAAAAAACTTTTCTTCTTTCCCTATTACTTCACTGAGCAAAAGGTTTGCAAGACGGCTTGTACCCATGCGGAACCATTTATTAGTAAGCCATTTCTCACCCAGAACCTCTTTTACAATGGTGTAGTATATCAGAGCGTCCATCACGCTGTTGAGGCCTCCAGCGGGCTTAAAACCTATCTGTATGCCCGTCTGGTCGTAGTATTCCTTAATGGCCTGACACATAACATAGGCAGCTTCAGGGGTAGCAGCAGGCTCCAGTTTACCTGTTGATGTCTTGATGTAGTCACCACCAGCATACATAGACAGGATAGAAGCAATCTTGATGTTCTTTGCTGTCTTCAGACAGCCCGTCTCCAGAATGACCTTCATATCTTTTTCACCGCAGGCCTCTTTCTGCTGCTGAATCTCATCGACAACAGTTTCGAAATCACCGTCCAGGAATGCTCCTACGTTCATCACGATATCAATCTCGGTAGCACCATCTTTCACAGCAAGCGAAGTCTCAACAGTCTTTACTTCTATCAAGCTCTGACTGCTTGGAAAACTACCTGATACACAGGCCACTTCTACACCTTCTACCTCTAATGTTTCGCTAACCACTTTGGCGAACTTGGGATATACGCAGATGGTGGCCACATGGGGTAGGTCGGGATAAGCTTCTTCAAACTGATTTACCTTCTCAGTGAAAGCCATAACTGATGTTTCACTATCCGTTGTTTTCAGTGTGGTCAGTTCCACGCTGCCCATCAGGAATTTCTTCACGTCTTGCGTATCGTTGAGGGGAACTTTTTCAGCAATGATTTTCTTCACTGCATCCTTTACTTCCTCGTCGCTAATTTCGAGGTTGTACTTGTTGAGCACTTGCTCAATTTTACTCATTTCTGCCATAGTTATTATGTTTAAAGTTTTGAATTATTTACGCTTTAAGCTTAGGGTTCTCTATATGTCGCAGAGCATCTCTCTTAGTCTTTTTATCAATTGACTTCTTAAGTTCCTCAGTAAGATCCACTCCTGTTTGATTGGCCAAGCAAATCAGCACCCACAGCACGTCTGCCATCTCTTCACCAAGGTTTTCTTTTTCGCCTGCTTTAAAGCTTTGGTCGCCGTATTTGCGTGCTATCACTCGTGCCAGCTCACCCACTTCCTCGGTTAGTACAGCCATATTTGTCAACTCAGAGAAATAGCGTACGCCATATTCTCTAATCCATTGGTCTACAGTCTGTTGTGCTTCTTTAATAGTCATTTCTTTTTTAGCGTTTCACATTCTACTTTATTCTTTATTCTTCGTATCCATACAAATGGTTACAGGACCATCGTTCAGCAACTCAACCTTCATATCAGCTCCGAATTCACCCGTACCAACAGTTTTGCCTATAGCTTCTGAAAGCTGCTTACAGAAAGCTTCATAGAGTGGGATAGAGTGTTCGTGACTACCTGCTCTGAACCAAGAAGGACGGTTACCTTTCTTATAGCTGGCAAACAGCGTAAACTGACTGACTACCAAGCAGTTACCATCTACATCTAGTATGGAACGGTTCATGACATCGTTCTCATCACCAAACACCCGCAAGTTTGCTATTTTTTTCACCAGCCACTCAACATCTTCTAAGGTATCCTCGTCACAAACGCCTAGCAGTATTAAATAACCCTGCTGGATCTGGCTCTTTACCTCGCCTTCTATGGTGACGCTAGCATGACTGACGCGTTGTATTACTGCTCTCATGTTGCAAAGATATATATTATTTTTGAAACCTCCAAACTTTTCAGTTTACTTAACTCCTATTTTGTATTATGGAAATATTCATAAACCACTTTAGCTTTTGTATCTCCTACGATTGAAGTTAATTCGGCTAATGGTGTTTCTTTAATTTTCCGTACAGATTTCAGGGCGTTTAGAAGCGCGTCACGGCTTTTTGGTCCTATACCCTTGATATTGTCAAGCTCAGACGATAAAGCGCGCTTAGAACGCTTATTTCGATGGAATTCTATGGCAAACCTGTGAACTTCGTCTTGTAACTGTGAAAGCACATGAAATAATTCAGAGTCTGTCTTTAGTTGTACACTCATAGGAGGGAAGCCATATAGCAATTCGTTGGTCCGGTGTCGGTCGTTCTTGGCTAATCCGGCAATAGGTATATTGAGATTCAGTTCATCCTGAATCACCTGCCGTATAACTTCCATCTGGCCTTTTCCGCCATCAGCTACAATGAGGTCGGGTAGGGGTTGTTCTTCTTCTATCAGACGGCTATAACGACGATAAACAACCTCTTTCATAGATGCATAATCGTCTGGTCCTGAGACTGTTTTAATGTTATAGTGTTTGTAGTCTTTCTTGCTGGGTTTCATGGCTTTAAATACTACACACGCCGCTACAGCATCGGTTCCTGAGATGTTGGAATTGTCGAAACATTCTATCTGATATGGCATCTTTGGCAGCCCCAGTTTTTCCTGCAACTCCTTCATCAGTCGTACCTGTTTTTGTTCTGGATTTAGCTTTTCTGCCTGCTTCAGACGGTCAAATCTGTATTGTTTTCCGTTCATAATAGAGAGTTCCAGTAGGGTTCTTTTATCCCCTAGCTTTGGCGTGGTAAACTTAACATTTTCCAAGATACTCTCCATCTCCATGGGTACAATAATCTCTTTTGCATCACTACTAAAGCGTTCACGAAGTTCCACTATACCCAGTTGTAACAGCTCTTCATCACTCTCGTTCAGCTTTTTCTTATATTCTATAGTAAAACTCTGATTAATGCTGCCATTAGAGACGTGGATATAATTGATATAAGCCATTTTTTCATCGCTCGTAATAGAGAACACATCAATATTATTTATGGTGTGACTCACAACTTCGCTTTTGCTTACAAAACCATCGAGCGCCAGGTATTTTCTTTTAACCTCTTCCGCTTCTTCAAATCGCAGCTCCTCGCTTAGTTTCAGCATTTCTTCCTTTAAATCACGGAGCACTTGTCTGGTGTTTCCCTTTAGAATTTCCCTAGCCTGAAGTATATTTTTTTGATAGTCCTCATATGACTGCTTAGCCATGCAGGGACCCATACATTTCTTGATGTGATAGTCTAGACAAACCTTGTATTTTCCATTTGTAATGCCCTCTTTTGTAATTGGTTGTCGACAAGTACGCGGATGATATAATTCTTTGATGATATCTAGGACAGCATACATAGACCCCACATGCGAGTAGGGACCATAGTATGTGCCCCATTTCTTGTTGATTGTACGCGTTTTGAAGATACGTGGAAAATACTCATTTGTGACGCATATGCTTGGGTATGTTTTTCCGTCTTTTAGTAGAACATTATAGCGCGGATTATACTTTTTAATGAGTGAATTTTCCAGTAATAAGGCGTCCTCCTCCGTGTTTACTACGGTGTAACTGATATCAAATATCTTCGAGACAAGAACGGTGGTTTTGAAACGATCTACTTCTGTGTGGAAATAGGAGGATACACGGGCTTTCAAGTTCTTTGCTTTACCCACGTAGATAATTGTATGGGCTTCGTCATAGAACTGATAACTGCCAGGTTTGTTAGGCAAGCGCCTCACAATATCTCGCAGATAATCAAGTCTTTTCTCATTCTCTTCCTTCGTCATGTTTCACGTGAAACACTATATTGTTAAAAGCGTTGTCAAGTCTATATCTTTGAACTCATCACGGCCATGTAGTCCTTCGTCTGTGATTTCAATGATAAAGTTCATATAGACTTTCTTTGGATGAAAGTGTTGTACTAGATTATATGCTGCCTTTGCCGTTCCGCCAGTTGCCAGAAGGTCGTCGTGGATTAACACGACATCATCAGGCACGATGGAATCGAGATGCATCTCAATGGTGTCAACACCATATTCTTTAGAGAACGACTCCTTAACAACCGTTGAAGGAAGTTTTCCCGGTTTGCGTGCTAGTACCACACCGGCACCAAGACGATAGGCCAGTGCTGCTGATAAAATAAAACCACGACTCTCAATGCCTACAATTTTGGTGATGCCCTTGTCTTTATAAATCTCATAAAGATCATCAACCATTATTTTCATACACTCAGCATTTTTGTAGAGAGTAGTCACATCACGAAAGTTGATACCTTTCTTTGGGAAATCTGGAATGCATCTCAGATTGTCAATCAGTACTTTGTTGTTCATTTTCAGTCAGTTATATATGTTACACAATTTGCTCTGTTTCACGTGAAACATCAGCGCCCCATAAGCACTAGTAGCACATTGATGTCGCTAGGTGAGACACCAGGAATGCGACTTGCCTGTGCCAATGTTTCGGGGTCAATGGCCTTCAGTTTTTGCCGGCACTCGGTTGAGAGTCCGTTTAGTTCTTCGTAATTAAAATGACCTTTAATGCGAATGTTTTCCAATCGGTGCATTTTATCTGCAACCAGTCGTTCACGTTCTATATATCCTTTGTATTTGATTCTTATCTCAGCAGCTTCGGCTATTTCTTCTTTTCTGTTGGGTAGGCGCTCGATGAATTCGTGTAGTTCTGGAATAATTCCTGATAGATTCTTAAGGTTTAGTTGTGGACGTGCAACCAGATCCTCAAGTTTTACGCCAAACTGGAGTGGGGTAGTGCCAAGCTTTTCTAAGACAGGATTGATTTCTTTGGCTTTGATGGGGAATGACTTGCAAAAATTTATGATTTCTTCGATGGCATTTTTCTTTTCCATCCACCAATCGAAACGATCCTTTTTGGCTAGTCCTATATGATAAGAACGTTCCGTCAGTCGTGCGTCTGCATCATCTTGTCGCAGTAAGATACGGTACTCGGCACGAGAAGTGAACATACGATAAGGTTCATCAACACCTTTCGTTACCAAATCATCAATTAAAACACCGATGTATGATTCGTCGCGATTCATCACAAACTCTTCGGTTCCATCGCACTTCATAGCAGCATTAATTCCTGCTACTAACCCTTGTCCAGCAGCTTCTTCGTAGCCAGTAGTGCCATTTACTTGTCCAGCAAAGAATAATCCATCGATTATTTTAGATTCTAACGAATGTTTTAATTGGGTTGGATCAAAGAAATCGTATTCTATGGCGTACCCTGGTCGATATACCTTAGCATGTTCCAAGCCAGGAATCATTCTAAGTGCATTGATTTGTACGTCCATAGGTAAAGATGACGAGAAACCGTTCAGATACATCTCATTAGTATCTGATCCTTCTGGTTCTAGAAACAAGAGGTGCTTGTCTCGGTCAGGAAATGTTACCAGCTTTGTTTCAATTGAAGGACAATAGCGTGGTCCTATCGATTGAATTTGCCCATTATATAATGGAGAATCAGTTAACCCTGAGCGAAGCATTTGATGCACATCTGGATTGGTATAGCATTCCCAGCAGGGGAGTTGTGGGAGATGATGGGTCTTTTCTTTTTCTTGAATCTCGTAAGTGCCATTGAAATACGAGAAACGGTATGGACGCTGTTCGCTGTCCTGTTGGCGCAATCTTGAGAAATCCACACTGCGCTTATCAATACGTACTGGGGTACCAGTTTTCATACGTGCAGAGCGAATACCGTGTTGCGTGATGCTTTCTGTCAGTCGTTCTGCTGCAGGTTCTGCTATTCGTCCGCCTTTTACCATCTTTCGGCCTATGTGCATCAAACCATTGAGGAAGGTGCCAGCGGTGATAACAATGCTTTTTGCTCTTATTTCTGTGCCCCAAATAGTCTTTACTCCTACGGCTGTAGTATTCTCTACTAACAACTCGTCAACTTGGTCTTGCCAGATGTCTAGATTGTCGGTTTCGTCAAGCACTCGACGCCATTCCCAGATAAACTTTCCGCGATCACATTGGGCACGAGGGCTCCAAACGGCAGGGCCTTTTCCCACATTCAACATTCGGAATTGTATGGCAGTTGCATCGGTCACACGTCCCATCTGACCTCCCAGCGCATCAATCTCTCGTACAATCTGTCCCTTGGCAATACCGCCAACGGCAGGATTGCACGACATCTGCGCAATCTTATTCATATCCATGGTCACCAGCAGCGTCTTTGCACCCATATTTGCCGAGGCACAAGCAGCCTCACATCCGGCATGTCCGCCACCAACGACTACAACGTCATAATATAATATCATCAGTGTATTTTAGAAATTTCCGATGCAAAATTACAAAAAGTTCTGTAAAAAGACCTCATCTTTCAAAAAAATACACTAATTTTGCACGCTATAATCATCAAAAAACAGATTCGGTATGTCGAAAATGACGCAAACAGTGGGGCTGTCCTTGTTATTTGGTTTTGTCGGTACGATGATGACGTCGTGCATGAAAGACCGTGGCAGTGAAGATTTTATCACAAAGCCTTATATTAAGAACGAATATTATACAGATGGTACGCTTTATTATGATTTGGATCATAAACAGGCCTGTATCATTGGTACCGATGGTGGAGCTTCTGAAATTGTTGTACCTAATGCCATCAGCATCAACGATGTGATATATCCGATTACCCGCATGAAGAATTTGGGTGTCTTTACATCAAAGGAAGACTATCTGAACCATAATGGAGTGACAGATAATCAGTCGCTACGTTCTTTAACTGTAGGTTATAACGTCAACTCCTTTAGTTCTGATAATGGTGAAAACCCGTTGTTTGTCAAAAATCAGGAGTCTCTGACAGAAGAGAGTTCTATCTACTTTCCTCAGACGGCACCTAGATATGTGAGACGTTATCCTTTGGAGAATATCAGCGTGTGGACAGGTAATGCGACGTTTGATGCCCGTGAAGGTTGCAATGCAATAATATGGTCTAATCAGGGTAAGATAATGATAGGTGGGGCCACAAGTTCTATTCATTCGTCAATCAAAGAGATTGGTGATTTTGCCTTTGTAAATAGCCATAATTTTCTGGCATCGCCCAGTCATGACAACCTGATTAAGGTGGGTGAGTCTGCTTTCCAGAACTGTGGTTTTGTGAAGCTTGAATTGCCATCATCGCTGGAATCGATAGGGCGCTGTGCCTTTGCCAACAATTATCTGCGCACGCTGTCCATACCAGCATCCGTATCAGAGATTGGCGAATATGCTTTCTTTGACAATATGTTGGAAACAATCATCGTAGAACCAGATAATAAGACCTTTGATTCGCGTGATAACTGTAATGCTGTTATCATGACAGAAACGAACGAACTTATCATGGGATGTGATAAAACAGTGATTCCTGACAATGTGGAAATCATAGGCAAGGGTGCCTTCTTAGAGTGTAAGACGCTGAACGATGTCAGTTGGCCCAAGTCCCTGCGACGTATTGATGACTATGCATTTCTCAGGTGTGAAGCCTTCAATCAACTCGACTTACCGGAAGGTCTTGATAGTATTGGAGTGTCTGCCTTCTATGGCTGTTCGGAGCTTACTATAGTCAGTATTCCCAGTACGGTGACATATATTGGCAAAGGTGCTTTCCGCAATTGTAATCAACTGGCAGAATATGGTTCTTGGGTTAAACTTCATACTGCGGATCCTTCTGCAATAAATCCATCAGTCTTCAGTTTCAGTGACGACAAAAAGGCCTTTCAGCTACTAGTGCCAAAAGGCTCACTCAACCGTTATCAGGACTCACGATGGAGTGAATATTTTCAGGAGATAGATGAGTACGTGGAGTAAGCGATAGTGTGGAAAATATAAAAATAATGACAAACAAATGAGATTTCTAACCTAAAAAGTTTGAAATCTCATTATTTTTGATTAACTTTGCGACCTCAATACGTGTGTACGTACTT